>Ga0272443_10000077_pt1 | contig 188410 bp, 168 predicted proteins | sample SSMAcet12_FD_193581 | JGI IMG/M metagenome (GOLD analysis project Ga0272443, IMG submission 193581) | Marine sediment archaeal communities from Little Sippewissett salt marsh, Falmouth, MA, United States - SSM-Acet-12 | ecosystem: Environmental > Aquatic > Marine > Wetlands > Sediment ... | reverse complement strand
GCATCCCGTTGATCGGCACCATCGCCGCCGGCCAGCCCCTGGAGGCCATCGAGAACCTGGAAGCGGAACTGCCCATCGCGCCGAGCCTTTTCGGCTGCACCCGCTGCTTCGGCCTGCGGGTGAAGGGAGATTCGATGATCGACGCCCACATCATGGACGGCGATCTGGCCATCATCCGGCCCGGCCGGCGGGTGGAAAACGGGGAAATCGCCGCGGTGATGGTTCAGGACCTGCTTTTGGAGGCGACGCTCAAGATCGTGCGCTGGACACGAAGCGCCCTGACCCTTCACCCGGCCAACGCGGCGTACGACACCATGGTTTTCAAGGGGCCCCGGCGCAAGCGGGTCTCGATTCTGGGCAAGTTTGTAGGGGTTGTCCGCAGGTCCTGACCGGGATCAGAGATCTTTTTTCAGATTGATGAATTTGCTGCGGTCGAAGCCCAGGGTTTTGAAAAAGGAGAGCAGATCGGTGGAATCCCAGCGCACCGAGGTGTAAACGCGGTTGATCCCCATCTGCTTGTAGAGTTTGAAAATCTCGCGGGCAAGGCGCTCCCCGATCCCCTGGCCCATATATTCGGGGTCCACGCCAAGGGTGGCGATCCAGGCGCTCTTCTCGATGCCGAAGCCGAAGGTGAGAATATAGCTGATCATGAACCCGATGACCTTTCCATCCAGTTCGGCCACGAAACAGATGTCATTTTCGGTACGGGCGTGTTTTTCGATCAGGGCGGTAAAGTCCACATCCACGGGTTTCCGGACGATGGACGCATAGATTTCGCAGATGTCATCCGTATCGGCGACCTGAAGTTCTCTGATCCGAACGTTTTCCACGGAGCTGTCCTTTATCTCGATAGCGCGATTGGGTTAATCCATCCGGATGATCTTGACGTGGCGGCCCACCCAGTCCGGCGGAAGGTAAACCCGGCCGCTGTTGCCGCTGGATTTGACCAGCTTCTCGATCATCTCCTCACCGTATATCTCGAACTTGACTTTCGGGGGTGCGTGTTCCGGCGGCGGTTCATCCCCGCGGGTTTTCCGATCATCTGCCACGATGAATACCCGTTCCTTTCAAATGCCTCGATGGCGATGGTTTCCAAGGTTCACGAATCATTTTTCTTATCATTCGTGCCGGAAGGGGTCAAGGCAGTTTAGCTAGATTACCGCTGTAATTCAGCTACCCCGTGCCCATCCATAAATGGCCACTTTGTCCGATATCTGCGTTAAACGAAAAATTTTATCCTCGAAATATAACCCATATGACTCCGGTAAAATTTTCCGAAAGCCTTGATCTCGAACAAATTTGCCTATTTCTGGCCGGGCACGGACTAAAGAAACTCCTCGTTCGGTCGATGGTAAAACTATGAAAAAACCATACCGGCCCGTCGAAGCCGAAACTGCGGTTTTTCGGGTGCTGTCATACGATTCTTTCTGGATGCAAGGAGATTGTTTTGTTTAAACAAGTCAGCCTGATAAAAAAGTTCGCCATCGGATTCAGCGTGATCCTGATCCTTCTGGTGGCATTGGCCGTCGTGGGATACCGGAGCCAGTCCGGTATTGCGCGGCACGCCAGGGTATCGGATGCCATCAACGCCATTGGACAGTCCCTGGCCCTGGCGAGGCAGCACGAACAGGGGGTTGTCATCAGCCGCAACAATCAGGATGTGGATCACGTCCGCCGGGCGCTAAGTGAAATGAAAGCTGAAATTACCGGCCTGGAAAGCATTTCTGCGGACAAGACCGTCAAGGCGCAATTGGCGACGATCCAATCCCGTGCTCGTGATTATGAAAAAGCCTTCGACGCGTTTGTGGACCTGGCCGAAGCCCAGGGCGCAGAGGCCGGCCGGATGAGTGAGAAGGCGCGTTTTGCGCTGGATCTGACCTCGCGGATTCGCGACCGGGAGCAAACCGATCTGGAGGAACTCCGCCGGACCAGCCAGACCGTTATTGCCCAAAAAACCGCATTGGTCGATGCCGCGGCCCAAATTTACAATACGGCTTTGGAGGCCAAAGTAAGTCGCGTCTCTCTCATGAACAAAAACGAGCTGAGCACCATGGCGCAGTGGAAGGGCAGCAACAAGAAGCTTGCCCAACAGGTGCGTCAGCTTCGGCCGCAGTTGCAGACACCCGAAAACGTGGAACTGGCCGACCAGATCCTAAAGCTTCAGAAGCGTTACATCGACGGGGTGCTGGGGTATCTGCGGACCCTTCAAAACAAAGACCTCAATCGCATGATCAAAGCGGTCAAGGATTATACCTGGGCCATTACCTCCCTGCAGTTCGAACTGCGGCAGCAATTGGACTTTTACAGGGAAGATACCCAGGCCCTTTTCGACCGGAAACTGGCTTTGACGCAATGTGTCAATGCAATGACCAACCTGCTGATCCATGCCCAGCTAAATGAAAAAGCAATGATGGCTTCCCGCGATCCGTCCACATCCGGAAAGGTGACCGAAAACATCCGGGGGATCTACTCGGCTGCGGATTCCCTGAAGGAACAGGTCGAAGATCAGCAAGTCCTCGAAGAGATCGCTCCCATCGTTGCGGCGGTTTCCGATTACGAATCCGCATTCAACGAGACCGTGAATCTTTTACGGCACCAGATCCAGTCGCAGGATCGCATGGCCCAGGCCGCCGGACAGGTGGATCGCGTCTGCAGCGAGACCCGGGTCGGCCAGAAAGCCAAGGCCGAAAGCCAGATGTCCCGTTCCAACTTCCTGATGCTGGCGGGCACCCTGGTGGCCGTTGCCATTGGCATTCTCTTCGCCGTGGCCACTGCCTTTATGGTCGTGCGGCCGGTCCGGCGAACCGCCGACATGCTCAAAAATATTGCCCGGGGGGATGGTGATCTTACCCAACGGTTGACCATCGAAAGCGGGGACGAGATCGGCCAGATGGCCGGATGGTTCAACACGTTTATCTCCAAACTGCACGATATCGTCCGCAATATCTCGCAGTCCTTTGAAACCGTGAGTGCATCCTCCGACCAGTTGCAGGTCATCTCCGGCCAGATGGACGCAGGGGTGCGCGAGATGGGCGAGAAATCGGCGGCCGTGGCCAATGCGGCCGACGAAATGAGCCAGCATATGCATTCCATCGCCGCAGTCAGCGAAAAGGCTTCCAGCAATGTGGAACGGGTGGCCTCGGCCATGGAACACATGCGCCAGACGGTAACCGATGTCGGCCAAAGCTCGGACCAGGCTGGGGACGTCACCCGCCGCGCGGTGGACGAAGCCCGGCTGGCATCTTCCAAGGTGGACAGCCTGGGCAGCGCTGCCGCCGAGATCGGCAAGGTGACCCAATTGATTACCGACATCTCCGACCAGACCAACCTGCTGGCCCTCAATGCCACCATCGAGGCGGCCCGGGCCGGCGACGCCGGCAAGGGCTTTGCCGTGGTGGCCAACGAGATCAAGGCGCTGGCCAGGCAGACCGCCGAAGCCACCCAGGGAATCAAACAGCAGATCGAGGGAATTCAGACCTCCACCGCCGAAACCGTATCGGACATCAGCCGCATCGCCGATGTGATCGGCGAGGTGGACGAAATGGTATCCTCCATAGGTTCCGCCGTGGAAGAGCAGGTTGCGGCTGCCGGCGATATCAGCGAAAACGTGGGCCAGGCGGCCAGCGGCATGGCCGAAGTCAACGAAAGCGTGACCCGAACCAGTGCTTTTGCGGGAGAAATCGCCTCGGATATCGCCGAGGTGAACCGGATTGCCGGGACGATTGCGGACAACAGCACCCAAGTGAGCGCCAACGCCGGGGACCTCGCCCTTCTGGCCAAAGATCTGATTGTCACCATCGGGGAATTCAAAGTGGATCGTACCGTCGACGACAGCCGGTTTGACGCATCCGATGAGGGGGAGCTGATCGTCTGGGACAAACGCATTCAGTTCGATATCGAAGCCATCGACCGACAGCACCGCCGCCTGGTAGATCTGATCAACCAGCTTCACAGCGCCATGCGCAGACGGGCCGGCCAACGGGTTCTGTCATCCATCCTGGCCGAATTGGCCGATTATACGAAGCAGCACTTCAAGGATGAAGAGAGCCTGATGAAAAAGCATGGCTACGAAGACCTGGATGCCCACCGACAGATTCACAGGAAGCTGGTCGATCAGGTGGTGGAATTCAAGCAGCGATTCGAGTCCGGCGATGCGACGGTTTCCATGGAATTGATGACGTTTCTCAAAGACTGGCTGCTCAACCACATCGACAAGGTGGACCGCAAGTATGTGCCGGTGCTGAAGAAAAGCTAAACTCATGTTGTTCCCCTTGCGGGAAAGCCGGAGCAATCCAGATCCGGCTTTTGCAACGTTGGGGTTTACCCCGTTTCCTTGTCTTTTACGGCATCCGCATCCGGATCGGCCTTTTTTGTTTGAATGCTGGCATACTGCTCCGGATACAGTTTTTGCATGCACTCCGGGCAGATTCCATGGCTGAACTGGGCTTCCGAATGGGTGCTGATATACTCCTCGATCTGGTTCCAGTAACCGCTGTCATCCCGGATTTTCTTGCAGACGGAGCAGATGGGAATAAATCCGCTTAAGGTTTTGACCTCTTCCAGTGCGCGCCTGAGTTCGGCGATTAATTCTTCGTTTTTTTCGTTTTGCTGGTTAATTTTCTCGGATTGCCGATCGATCAGCCGGCGGTTGAAGAAATCTTTGCGATGGTAAAGAAACAGGACCCGGGAAAGAATAAAAGCGACGATGGCGAATGCAACGACATTGATGAAATGGATGGCCATGGACTTTTCAAGCGCAAGATACACTGCGATCAACAGAATCACCATTCCGATCATGTAGGTCCCAAACAGGATCAGCCTGATCCGATTGGGCAACACGAATATGGAGGCGTACGCAAAAACCATCCCGATATAGACGTCGATGGCGTCGCTGGCCAGCACGTCGCCCAAAGCCAGCGGCAGCGTAAACAGTAAGGCAATGGCCAGCGCACCATTGATAAATCGCTTGTGAGACGCTTGAACCGACGCTGGTCCGTCCGGCATTTTCCGCCGGGCGAGCAACAGGATGACGGCCAGGAAAAACAGCAGATTGAGATGAGAAAAAGCGATGATCGGATAGCCGATGGATTGCTGCCAATACCCTTGGAAAAATCGAATGAGATCCCAGATGAAAAGTGGCAGAAAGATGGCCAGGGCAACCATGGCCATCATTCGCAATCGGGTGAAATTTTGAAAGGCGAGGGCGGAGCAAAAGTCACCGGCGTCCGCATCGCGAATTTTTTCAGGTGAAAATCCTGTTGGCTGGCTGGATTGTCGTCCGGAAGGCTGCGACATGGTCGGCTTCCTAATTGCAGTAAATTAAACCTCGGGCTATGCCCGAGCGACCCGAAGCGGTTCGGACCGATCCGGCGAGACATTCAACCGGCAAATGGTTATTTGAACGTCGAACAATGAACATCGAACGTCCAACGTCGAATGCGGAGGTCGCTTCGCTCCGTCAATCTGTCAAAAGCGGCACCGGTCATCGGTGCGGTCTGTGAACTAGGGCTTAATCGTTATAAAAACGATAGAATGCCTTGTTCGAAGTTCGATGTTGGACGTTCGATGTTCGGCGTTCATGGGTTTGGGTCTTAGCCCCCTTTGGAGGGGGCTTCATCAAACCATCCGCTAAACGGGTGGTCGGTGATTTAAGACGGATTCACCTTATGGACCACGAAAAGAACTGACGGAAAGTCCCAGAAATTTGGAGCGGATGCGTTCGAGATGGTCCAAAAGATGGCGCTTGCGGGCCAGGCCAATTTCCGGGGGATTGTTTTTGATCAGCAGCGCCGAGGTCTCGGAAAGTTCTTTTTTAACAGCGGCAACCTCGATGTTCCAGTCTTCGGCATTCATATTCAACATATTAAAATACCACAGGCGGAAGGTCAACGCATACAGGCGATCCGAAGTCTCTTTCAAAAACGGGTTCCCGGCCGCTTCAAGAAACAGCGCTTTGATAGAAAAATCGATGTCGGCCAGCGCTTCGGTGTCTTTTTCGCCAGGCAATCGATCGCATGCCTGCCGGATTTGATCGAGGGTGTCGAAATGGGACGGCAAGAACCGCTCGGCGGCCAGACGACCGACCACTTCCTCCAATTCCAGACGGGCCTGATACACGTTCATCATGCGGTTCAATTCCAGTTCGGTCACCTGAATACCGGTGCGGGGCAGAATTTTGACCAGATGCTCCCATTCCAGACGAAAGAGCACCGTTCGCAGCGGGGTCCGGCTGACGCCGAACTCGTCGGCCAGGGCCTGCTCTTTGAGGATCCGGCCAGGTTCGTATTCGATAAACAGGATCCGATGGTGCAGTTGCTTGTAAATGTCGATATTCATGGTTTCCCCGGGCTAAGTGCTCCTATTCATATTTTTGGTATCCCTGTGTAAACCAATACCGCATTTTTGGCAACCGATTGAAAAAATACCAACTTCCCAATAAATCGTTGACGGGGGAAATGATTTTCGCTATTGGGGGGTAAGTTAGATTTGATCAAATTTCATATCAAAAAAAGGATCAACATGGATTTGACACTCATGGAAGGCAACGAAGCCATCGGCTGGGGCGCCGTAGCCTCCGGCTGCAACTTTTTTGCCGGTTATCCCATTACGCCGGCTACAACCATTTACAACACCATGCTGAAACTGCTGCCGCCCAAGGGCGGGGTCTGCCTGCAGGGCGAGGACGAGATTGCATCCATCGGTTTTTGCCTGGGGGCCTCCATGGCCGGCATGAAAGCCATGACGGCCACCTCGGGTCCCGGCATCAGTCTGTACAGCGAGCAGATCTCCTTTGCCATCGGCAGCGAGATCCCCATCGTCATCGTCGACGTCCAGCGGCTGGGACCGTCCACCGGTTCGGCCACCAAGGGGGCCGACGGTGATATCCAGTTTCTGCAGTGGGGCAACAGCGGCGGGCTGCCCGTGATCGTACTGGCCCCGACCGATGTAAAGGACTGCTACGAGCTCACCGTGCAGGCCTTCAACCTGGCCGAACAGTACCGCTGCCCGGTTTTTGTCGCCGCCAACAAAGAGATCTCCATGACCCGGGAGACATTGTGTCTGGATGAACTCTCCCTGCCGCCGGTGGTCCAACGCCGCCAGGCGGACCCGGATCAGGCGTTTTTGCCGTTTCAGACCGGCGAGGGCGAAGCGGTGCCCGGCTTTTTGCCCATCGGCGGGAAAACCCTGGTGCGCCAGACCTCTTCCACCCACGGGGTCAACGGATACATCACCACGGATCCCGAAGAGATTGCCATGATGCAAGGGCGCCTCAAGGAGAAGATCGAAGGAGCGGTGGCCGAGTTCACCTATTATGAAGAAATCCGCACGCCCGAAGCAAAGACCCTGATCGTTACTTACGGGATCACTGCCCGGGCAGCCAGGGTCGCGGTTGAGCGCTTGAAGGCCAAAGGAAAGCCCGCGTCCCTGCTGGTGCTGAAAACCCTGTGGCCGGTGCCCGAAGCGCTGATTCGACAGGCCGCGGCCCCGTACAAGCGGGTGGTGGTGGCCGAGATGAACCTGGGGCAGTATGTGCGGGAGGTCCAGCGCCTGCTGCCGGAAAAAGAGATCGCTTTTGCCGGCGGAATGAACGGAGAGTTGATCAAACCCGCACAGATCATGGAGGGGGTGGCCAATGGATAGTCTGTTAAACGCAAGCCGGCCGGCGGTTTTCTGCCCGGGCTGCGCCCACGACCAGGTGCTGCGCGCCCTGGACAAGACCCTGATTGCAATGGGATACGGCGGCGAGGATGTGGCCATCGTCACCGATATCGGCTGCTCGGGCCTTTTCGATACGTTCTTCAACACCCACGCCTTCCACGGCCTGCACGGCCGGGCCCTGACCTACGCCACCGGCATCAAGATGGCCCGGCCGGACCTGAAGGTCATCGTCACCATGGGCGACGGCGGGCTGGGCATTGGCGGCGCCCATGTGCTTTCCACCTGCCGGCGCAACATCGACCTGACCCTGCTGGTGCTCAACAATTTCAACTACGGCATGACCGGCGGGCAGTGTTCGTCCACCACCCCCCAGGATGCCGTGGTGGGTTCCGGTTTTCTCAACAAGCTGGAAAAGCCGGTGGATATCTGCCAGGTGGCCGGCGCCGCCGGAGCGCCATGGGTCAAACGGGCCTCCACCTACCAGCAGGACCTGGGCGAAATTCTCAAGGCGGCCATCGCCTTCGACGGGTTTTCCCTGGTGGACATCTGGGGGATCTGCCCGGGCCGCTACACCCGGCGCAACAAACTGACGTTCAAGGTGGTCGGAGAGAAGCTGGAAGAAATGCCGCCGCTGGCCGATTACGAGGCCATCAACGCCCGCATGGAGTATGGCAAGGCCTATCGTCAGGAAGCGGCAGCCCTCGACACGCCGAAGGACCCGGTGCGCATTCCGGCCACCTGCACCGCGCCGGCCGCCGGTCGGCAGGAGGTGGTCCTTCTGGGCAGCGCCGGCCAGCGGATCATCACGGCCGGCGAGCTGCTGTGCCTGGCCGGGGCGTCGGCCGGCTGCCACGCCACCCAGAAGAACGACTACCCCATTACCGTCATGCGGGGGCACTCGGTGAGCGAAGTGATTCTCGCCGACACATCCATCGACTACACCGGCATTGAAGACCCGTCGGTGGTCATCGCCCTGGCTCCGGAAGGGGTCAACCGGCGCCGGAAGATGTTCGCAGCCCTTTCCCCACAGGCGTTGGTGATCAAGGCGGCCGGGGTCGACCTGCCCGAATGCCGGGCCCAGGTGGTGGATATCGATTTCAAGGCCCGCAAGATCAAATCCCCGGACTGGGCCCTGGCGGCCCTGGCGGTACTGGCCCAGCGCGGGAGAGCACTGAATCGGGAAATGCTCAAAGCGGCCCTGGAACTGCGGTTCAACCGGAAGGTATTGGAGATGGCATCGGCAGTGATCGAGAAGGTTGCTGCCTGAAGTAAGACGGTTTTATAAGTAATCCTCTCACATCAACCCTTATAACCCGGGAGACAAGGATGGATTTCAAGCTTTCCAAAGAAATGCAGATGCTGCAAAAGGCCGTGCGCGAATTCGCCAACAAGAAAATTGCCCCCAATGTGGAAGAGTGGGACGAGAACCATTACTTTCCATACGAAGAAGTCATGAAGCCCATGGGCGAGCTGGGGTTCTGGGGGACGGTGATCCCCGAGGAATACGGCGGAGAAGACATGGGATTTCTCGCCGCCATGATCGTGACCGAAGAACTGGCACGGGTGTGCAGTTCGCTTCGCGTTCAGGTGAACATGCAGGTGTTGGGGTGTGCTTACACCATCTTCAGATATGGCACCGAGGAAGTGAAGAAAAAATACATTGAAGGACTGTGCGCCGGAGAGTTGATCGGCGGATTCGGCATTACCGAACCGGATGCGGGCTCGGATGTCATGGCCATGGCCAGTACGGCCGAAGACAAGGGCGATCACTGGCTGATCAACGGAAACAAGACCTGGATTTCCAACGCCCAGGTGGCCGACGTACTGATTTACTACGCTTATACGGACAAGGACGCCGGCTCCAAGGGCTTGTCTGCCTTCGTGATCGAGCCCAAGAACTTCAACGGTATCAAGACCACCGCGTTGGATAAGCTGGGTTCCTGGAGTTCTCCCACGGGCGAGGTTTTCCTGGACGACACCAAGGTGCCCAAGGAGAACCTTCTGGGCAAACCCGGCGACGGCGCAAAGATCGTTTTCGGGTCGTTGAACCAGACCCGTCTGTCGGCGGCGGCCGGTGCCGTGGGGGTGGCCCAGGCCTGCCTGGACGTGGTCACCAAGTACTGCAACGACCGCAAACAGTTCGGCAAGCCCATCGGCCAGTTTCAGATGAACCAGGACATGGTGGCCCAGATGGCCACCGAGATCGACTGTTCCCGGTATCTGGTTTATCGCGCGGCGGTGGAGAAAGACAACGGCAAGCTCAACAACGGGCTGGATGTGGCCAAGGCCAAGTATTTTGCCGGCGAAACGGTCAGCAAGTGCGCCAACTACGCCATGCGTATTCTGGGGGCCTACGGCTACTCCACCGAGTATCCGATTGCACGAATATACCGGGATACGCCCACCTACTACATGGTGGAAGGTTCGGCCAACATCTGCAAGTGGATCATTGCGTTGGATCAGCTGGGCTATCGAAAGGCAAACAGATGAGACCCTACTTTGAGAAAATGCCTTCGTTCGGTCGGGAACTGAACGAAGGGCAGATCAAGAGCACCGAGGAGAATGTCCGCCGGATCGAAGAAGTGGAGGATGCGGTCAAAGCGGCCGTGCAGAAGGTCAAGACGGCCGGCTTTCCCGAGGAGAAGATCAACGCCCGCGGCCAGATGACGGTCTGGCAGCGCATCAACTACCTGGTCGACCCAGGCACCTGGTGCCCCCTGCACACGCTGTTCAATCCCGAAGGCAATGCTGAAGGCCATACCAACGTTTTCGACGGACTGGCCAGGATATCGGGCAAATGGTGCGTGGTCATCGGCTTCGACAACAAATACCTGGCCGGCGCCTGGGTGGCCGGGCAGCCGGAGAACATCCTGCGGGTGACCAACCTTTCCAAACGGCTCAATATCCCCCTGGTCTGGCTGGTCAACTGCAGCGGGGTCAAGCTGCCCGAACAGGAGAAGTTCTACGCCAACCGCCGCGGTTCCGGCACCGCTTTTTTTCGCCATGCCGAATTGAACCAGCTGGGCATTCCGGTTCTGGCCGGCATTTACGGCACCAATCCGGCCGGCGGCGGCTACCAGGGCATTAGTCCCACGATTCTGTTTGCCCACAAGAACTGCAACATCGCAGTGGGCGGGGGCGGCATCCTGAGCGGCATGTCCCCCAAGGGCTATTTCGACGAAGAGGGCGCCGAGGCCCTGATCGCCGCAGCCAAGCAGTACAAGGCCAAACCGCCCGGATCGGTGAGCATTCACTATGACGCAACCGGGTTCTTCCGTTATGTTTACGAAGAAGAAACCGGCGTGCTGGACGGGCTCAAGGCCTACATGGCGGACATCCCGGCGTACAAACCCAAGTTTTTCCAGGTGGCGGAGGCCAAGGCGCCGGCATTCAAGGCCGGCGATCTATACCGCCTGGTTCCCTTCAACCAGAAGCAGATGTACAGCTTCGACGAAGTGCTGGCCCGCCTGGTGGACGGCAGCGAGCACATGGAGTTCCGTCCGGACTATGGGCCGGAAATTTATACGGGCTTGGTCAAGCTGGGCGGCTTTCTAATCGGCTGCATCGGCAACCGCCAGGGCTGGCTGGGGGAAGGGTATCCCGAGTATGCCGACTATCCGGGCATTGGCGGCAAGCTTTACCGCCAGGGATTGATCAAGATGAACGAGTTCGTGACCCTTTGCGGCCGGGACCGGGTGCCCATCGTCTGGTTCCAGGACACCAGCGGTATCGACGTGGGCGACATCGCCGAAAAGGCCGAACTGCTAGGACTGGGCCAGAGCCTGATCTACTCCATTCAGCAGACCGACGTTCCTCAGATGCTGGTGGTGCTGCGCAAGGGGACCGCCGCGGCCCACTACGTCATGGGCGGGCCCACGGCCAACCGGCACAACGCCTTCACCCTGGGGGTTCCAACGACCGAGATCTACGTGATGCATGGGGAGACCGCCGCCGCGGCCAGCTACTCCCGGCGTCTGGTCAAAGAAAAGGATGCGGGCCGTCCCCTGCAGCCGGTGATCGACAAGATGAACCAGATGGCCCAGGAGTACCACGACAACTCAAGACCGATCTACTGCGCCGAGCACGGGCTGGTGGACGAAGTGGTGCAGATGAACAATCTGCGCCAATACCTGCTGGCCTTTGCGGGATCTGTCTACCAGAACCCGAAATCGATCTGCCCCCAGCACCAGATGATTTTACCGCGCATCATCAAGGGCTAAATCGGCAGGTATTGTAATGCTGCGAGACATGGTCTGCTGCTTTTTATGCAACTATAGGGTAAAGGGCGTTATACCTTGAACCGCCCCACCATATCGTTGAGCTGCCGGGCCAGTTGATTGAGCGACTCGGCGCTCATGCTGATCTGCTCGCTGCTGTTGGAGATTTCTCCCGACGCCTGGGTGACATCTGCAATGTCCCGGGAGATCTCCGCCGAAACCGTGGAACTCTGGGCCACGTTCTCGTTGACTTCCTCGATTCCCTGGGCTGCCTGGGAGACATTGCTGGCGATCTCGTTGGTGGTGACGCTCTGCTCCTCCACGGCGGTGGCAATGGTTGAGACAATCTCGTTGACTTCGTTCACGACCGTAGTGATGTTGCCGATTTCGGTGACCGTTCCGTCCGTGGAGTTCTGAATGCTTTCGATTCTGGATTTGATCTCTCCAGTGGCCTCGGCGGTCTGCCTGGCCAATTCCTTGATTTCGTTGGCCACTACGGCAAAGCCCTTGCCGGCCTCGCCGGCCCGGGCCGCCTCGATGGTGGCGTTCAGGGCCAGCAGGTTGACCTGCTCGCTGATTTCGGTGATGGTTTCGATTACTTTGCCGATTTCCTGGGCGGCGCTGCCCAGTTCGGCCACCTGAGAAGAGGCATTGGCCGCCTGGTCCACGGCACCGCCGGCGATCCCGCGGGCCTTTTCCGTGTTCTGGGCGATTTCGTTGATGGTTGCCGTCATTTCGTCGGCGGCCGACGCCACCATGCCGACATTGGTGGCGGCCTCTTCCATGGCGGCGGCCACGCTGTTCATGTTGGCGCTCATTTCCTCCGAGGCGGCGGCCACGGTATTGGCCTTTTCGGAGGTCTCGGTGGCGTTGGTGGACGTCTGGTCCGCAATGGTGTTCAATTCGGAGGAAGAGTCATTCACCTGGCTGGCATTTTCCTGAACCGAACCGATGATTCGCTGGATGTTTTCCGCAAAGACGTTGAACCATTTGGCCATTTCGCCGACTTCATCCCGGCTGCTCACCTCGAGCCGGCGCGTCAGATCGCCTTCCCCCTGGGCGATGTCCTTGAGCATTTCAGAGGCGGTGACGATGGGACGGGTGATTCGTTTGCCGATCAGGGTGACGCCAATGCCTGTCAGCACCAGCAAAACGACAATGACCAGTATCAGACCATTGCGCTGACCGGCGATGGCCGATGCGATTTCCGCCTCCTTGTCGGCCACGGCCCGGTCCACATCATCGAGATAAATGCCCGTTCCAACGACCCAACCCCAGGGTTTGAACAATTTGACGTAGGAGAGCTTGGGTACCGGCTCCTGATGGCCGGGCATGGGCCACATGTAATCCACGAAACCTTCCCCCTTTTTCCGACAGACATTGACAAATTCAACAAACAGTCTTTTGCCGTTGGGGTCCTTGTTTTGGGATAGATCTTTGCCGTCGAGGGCCGGTTTGATGGGGTGCATGACCATTTTGGGCCCCATGTCATTGATCCAGAAGTAGTCGTTTCCCTTCGGTCCGTAGCGGAGTTGGGCGATGGCTTTTTTGGCATCTTCCATAAACCGCTGCTCGGCAGCTTCCAGATAGACGCCGGTGCCGATCACCCAGTTCCAGGGTTTGAACAGTTTGACATAGGAGAGTTTGGCCACGGGCTGGTCATGGCCCGGTTTGGGCCAGAGGTAGTCGACGGTGCCTTCGCCATTGCTGCGGCAGACGTTGACGAACTCGACAAACAGTTTTTTGCCCTCGGGGTCCTTGAATGTGGAAAGGTCCTTGCCGTTGAGTGCCGGTTTTATGGGGTGCATGATCATCGTGGGCCCCATGTCGTTGATCCAGAGATAATCGTTCTCGTTGTATCGCATGGCGCCCACGAGTTTTGCGGCCAGTCGCATTTTTTCCACGTCCGTAAGGTCAATGCGGGAATGAACCTCCTCCACGGTTTTGTAGGCGACATCCACGATGCTCTTTAGCTGTTTTCGATAGGTGGCGGCGATCTTTTCCGGATCATGGGCGTAGTCATAATGGGCCTGTATGATGGCGTAGGTGTTTTTGATCAGGTCCTGGAGTTTGCCTTTTTTTTCTTCCATCATCATGGAACGGGCGAATGCCGCTTCAGAAGCACCGCGCTGTTTCAGCGTGCGCAGCGAAAAAAGCATGGTCACGAAGCCCAAAAGCAGTAGCCCGGACAGAGATACGATGATGATTTTTTTGCTGACGCTCATTGAAGGCCTCCTTGGGTTTCCATTCTGTTCAAGTCAACGACATTGCGAACAAATTGAGATGCAGGACAAAATGGCTTCTTGTGCGCTCTCACGGTCAATCAATCGTGATCCCGTTGCTTTGTTCCTTTTTGCCGACATCACCAGAGATGACTGTTTGTTTGGGGTATTCCCGGTTATTTTCTCGGCAAAAATAAATATAACTTAAATACTGAATATAAATTATTTTACAAGCATTATACATCGGCGGAGGCAGTGGGGGCAGGCGGGGAAAAATTTATCGGAAAAGGAAGGTCACCGACCCGATCGGGAGTCGATCCGGGACAGATTGGATCCCCGTGATCGATATCATCTTGATCAGGCGAGTTCAGGAAAGCGCGAGCGTTTCGAAAGCGTAGTCGTTCAGATCGACCACCAACAATCGATTTTTCAGGGTGACCGGCCGGTCCAGAAGTACCTTGAGCACCTCGACGCACTCCAGGGAGGCCATGAGGTTGACCGCCGGCGCCAGGCAGCCCAGGCGGATCTCTTCCCCCGTAAAAGCCCGGTGTGCGTCCTCGGGGCCGTAGATGATTTCCAGGCCCGGGCCACCGGGGAAAAGGGTGGTGACATGGCCGGACAGCCCGGCCACGGCGGCAGAGACCATGGGAATGGCGGTTTCGGCGGCCGCTGAGGCCAGGGCGAACCGGGAGGGGATGTTGTCCAGGCAATCGACAGCCAGATCGCAACCGTTTAGAATGTCAACGGCGTTTGACGGTGTCAGGTTTTCGCAAACGACGGTCAGCTCGATACCGGGGTGAATCGAAGCCACCCGTTGGGCGGCGACATCGGCTTTGGGCATCCCGACGGCATCGGTACTGCTGAGCAGTTGCCGGTTGAGGTTGTGGGTCTCAAACACATCGCCGTCCACCAGTTTCAGCCGACCGACACCCATACGGGCCAAAGATTCCGTGACCAGCCCGCCCAGGCCGCCCAGGCCCACGATACAGACATGGGCTTTCAGCAGCCGGATCTGATCCGACATACTCAGCGATTTACGGTTTCGCAGATAGCGATCGGGCTGAATATTTCTCTCAAGGGACCGGACTTCCACCTGCCATCCAGGCAGACCGGTTTCACGGGCCAGGCGCATCGTGTCGTCATCCGATATCATTCGGCAGGGCGTGCCATCACCCAGTGTGCCGTCCCGGGCCAATTGGTTCAGGCGGGAGTCGATCTTGTTCTGCATATCTCAACCCCCGGCCACGGGGGGAAAGATACCCACCCGTTCGCCGCCTTGCAGCTGCGATGCCAGCGAGCATTTGACGCTATTGATAAAAATAAGATGGGCTTTTTCACCGGGAATGTTCAATTGGCGGAGAAGCTCTTCGACGGACACACCGGATTCGATGGGCACCCGGTCCGAGTTCTCCGGCGCAAAGGGGGCCAGGCCGGCGAAGAGTTTAAGTTGAATGTGGGGCCGATTCATAGGGCTTTCCTTATCGGTTGATTACCATGGGGCGTACTTTTAAAAAGGTAAACCCGCGCGGTCCTGACGTCAAGAATCGTTTTGGATACGCAAGTCGCCGGACAGCGTTGATTTTCCACAGGCCTTATGCCATCATCCTGGATCGGAAAAGAGAACTGCAACGCATTGGCCGATTTGCCTGCATTCATCGGCAGCCAGCCGTTCGACCAGAGGAGATCAACGCATTTTATGGGGCATATCATTTCCACGATCATTCCCATTTTCAGTCTCGTGGCTTTGGGCAACATCGCCAGGCGCAGGGGGTTTTTGCCGGAGGCGTTCATGGGGCCGGCCAACCGGCTGGTGTATTATCTGGCCATTCCGGCCATGATTTTTCGGGCCATCGCCAAGGCTTCTTTGACCTACCATTTCAACCCCATCGTACTCGGACTGACGCTGGCGGCCATTGTGGCCGTTTTTGCCGTTTGCTGGGGCACAGCCATTTTGATGCAACTGCCGGTAGAAATTCGCGGCGCATTTGTCCAATGCTCTTTCCACGGGAATCTCGGGTATATCGGACTGGCCGTGGCGTTTTACTACCTGGGCGGCGACGGATTGGCCCGGGCCAGCATCCTGGCCGCTTTTATCATGATCCTGCAGAATTTTCTGGCTGTGGTGACCCTTCAGGCCCACAGCCGACAAGGGGCTGGGGGCAGCCAGGCCCGGGCTTTCGTCGGCAAGATCGTCGGCAATCCGGTGATCGTTTCCGCCCTTGCCGGTATCTTTTTCTCCGGAGTCGGCCTGCCCATGCCGCTGGTGCTGGACCGCAGTCTGCAAATTCTGGCAGGGCTGGCCCTGCCCATGGCCCTGCTGATTATCGGAGGATCACTTTCGGTGAACTTAATGCGCCGACGGCTGGGGGCCGTTGCGGGCGCCTGCTTGATGAAGCTGCTGTTGCTGCCGGCCATCGGGCTGGGGTTTTTTCGTTTGGCGGGCCAGGCACCGGCGGACTGCCTGCCGGCGATTATTCTCCTGGCATCGCCCACGGCCACCGTCGCTTATGTCATGGCCAGAGAAATGGGTGCGGATTCGGATTTTGCCGTGGCGGCCATCTCTGCGGCCACCCTGTTCTCCGCGGCCACCTTCGTTTTCTGGTTGAGCGTGGGATGATCCATTTCAGGCATCCCGGTCGCTCGGATCGTCTTTGGGCGTATAGCGCAGGCATTCTGCCCCCGAGTTGCGGCGAACGACGAGGCTGGGCGGCTGCCGGCTTTTGAAATTCATGGCCCGGCATCCGTGGGGTTTGCCGGTGTCCCAGGTAATGTAGTAATATTTGCATTTGCGGCAGATGACGGTTTTGGATGGCTGCATGGCAGGGGTTTTTTTATACGGTTGATCGATTGTCATTTTTCTGAAAAAGGCACAACGCCTACTTTACGTTAGACCAACGTCCGGGAGCATGGCAAGTCGCTTTCCAAAGATTTTCCGGGCATGGGAGGAAGGAGCGGTATTCATGGAAGCGTCCAAACGCGCCCTGGTTACGGGGGGGGCAGGATTTATCGGGTCCCACCTGACCGATGCGCTGGTGGAAAACGGCTGTCGGGTGACGGTTATGGATAATCTGTCCACCGGACATTGCAGCAACATTGAACACCTGGGCGATCGCATCGATTTCGTTCACGGCGACATTCGCGATGTCGAATTGCTGGACCGGGTCATCGAAGGGTGCGAGGTGGTCTTTCACCAGGCCGCGGTGGTGTCGGTAACCCAGTCCGTCGAAGACCCGCCCCATTCCTGCGAGGTCAATGACCTGGGAACGGTTCGCGTCCTGGACGCCTGCCGGCGGGCCGGCGTCCGGCGGGTGGTCATGGCCAGCTCCTCGGCGGTTTACGGAGACGATCCCCGTCTGCCCAAAACCGAGGACATGGCCCCCATGCCCCTGAGCCCCTATGCGGTGCAGAAGCTTACCGGCGAATTTTACGCCTCGGTGTTCGGGCAGCTTTACGGGTTGGAAACGGTCTGCCTGAGATATTTTAATGTGTTCGGTCCCCGCCAGGACCCATCCTCGCCTTACTCCGGGGTGATCTCCATCTTCATGACCAAAGCGGCCGCCGGTCAGGCGCCGACGATCTATGGCGACGGCGGCCAGACCCGCGATTTCGTCTATGTCAAGGATGTGGTGCGGGCCAATCTGGCGGCCGCCGGCAGGGCGGAAGCCGCCGGCAGGGTGTTTAACGTGGGTCGGGGGGAATCGATTCGCATCCGCGAACTCTGGAATCTGGTCGGCGAGATTGCGGGCACCGACCTGCCGCCGGTGTTCGGCCCGCCGCGACAGGGCGACATCCGTGACTCGGTTTCCGATATCGGGGCGATTCGCCGGGAACTGGCCTTTGAGCCCGAAGTCGGCCTTCGTCAGGGACTGGAGAAAACCCTGGCGTGGGTTCAGTCGGAAGGCTGACCGGGACCGCCAAAGGCAGGCATGGCCCTTTTCCCGGAGGCGGCTTCGTCGGTTGTCCTGTGCTGCAATTGCGAAAAGAGGAAAGGTGTATCGGATGACTGGATGATGAACCTTTATTGTTTAAGCATGGGTATCCCAGAATTTTTTCACGGCAGCTCCACGCCAGGTACCCTTGCCGGAAACGGTGGGAACGCTTTTCTCGATCATGTGGCGGGCAATCTTTTCCCAGCTTTGTCCGTCATCCCTCAGGTTCGCAATGATGCGCATCAGCTTGGGACGGTTCTCATCGGTCAGCTTTGTTTCCGAAGCCTTCCACTCGAGGTCGGACTCGGGCGCTGCGGTCGGGCCGTCGGCGGCTGTCGGCTTGCCGGCGGGTGAGGAAACCTCATCGGCCTTCTGGCCATCGAGCTTGGCGGCGATGGTTTCGAGCGCTTCGGCAATGCGGGTTTGCGTATTCTCATTGGCGACCAGGGCGTCGGCAATGCGCTTTTGTTGTCCCGCCAGTGATTCTATCGCATCTTTGACGAGCCCGAAATGCTCTCCGGTCACCTTTGCGTAGTAGTCGGTTCTCCGGCGGTCGTTGGCAACCCGGCGCTGGGGCCCTTTATAGTCCGAATGGCTTCTTCCCCGGTCGGGCTGTTTCAATTTTCCACTTCTCAAATTGTGCAAAAAATCATCCATAATCGCTCCTTATGTGAATTATCGTTATAAATCAGCACCGCGATTATTAGTCAACGATGTTTTGTCGAAACGCTTAAAAACATGGTTTCGGAAAAACTGTGGATCGTCGTCGTTTGCCGGGGGCGTGTTACGACCACCGTTTCCGGCGGGCTGTGTGCGATACCGGTATCGGGTCCGACGCCCTGCCCACAATTTTTTTACGACTGATTATTCAAGCGGTGACTGCTAAACAAATGGAATTGTCGGAATTGGCTTTCTGCATGGATTATCGGTTGGCCGGGACGGGACTTTAGAGAAAAATGGCGGAAGTACGGGACAAAGCGACACGATTCCGGTTTTCGGAACCACGATCCCCTTTGCCTTGTGGACGGCACCCATAGAAATAACCCGGGGCGCAAACGTGCCCCGGGGCTTGTGATCCGGAATTCATGTTGGTCAGTTGGCCAGTCGCGCGAATGCCGCATCGGTCCGTGTCTCCAGGCGGTCGGCCGAAAAGTCGAGGGTGGCGAAATAGTCTTCCAGACGTTCTTCCCGACGAATCAGGTCGACGGTGCCGTCCGTTCGCAACAGCAATTCCTTAGGCCTGAGCTGACCGTTGTAGTTGAAACCCATGGCATGGCCATGGGCGCCGGTGTCGTGGATCACCACCCGATCACCCTTCTCGATGGTCGGCAGGCGCCGCTGGATGGCGAATTTGTCGTTGTTTTCGCACAGTGATCCCACCACGTCCACCACCTGGGTTTCCGCATCGCTTTTGCCCGGTACGGTGATGTGATGGTAGGCACCGTACATGCCCGGCCGCATGAGGGCCGACATGCAGGCATCGACCCCGACATAGGTGCGATAAATTTCCTTGCGGTTGGTGGCTGTGGTCACCAGCGCGCCGTGGGGACCGGTTATGAAGCGGCCGCTTTCCATATAAAGTGTGGGCATGCTGCCCGTTTCCCGAGAAAATTCGTGGAACAGGCCGGAAATGGAAGCGCCCATGGCTTCCAGATCCAAAGGGGCGTCGGCAGGGCGGTAGGGGATTCCCAGACCGCCGCCGCTATTGATGAACTCGAGGCGGATATCCAGTTCTTCCATGATGCGCCGGGCCTCTTTTAGAAGCATGGCGGCGGTCTGCACCATATAGGTATGGTCCAGTTCGTTGGAAGCCAGCATGGTGTGCAGTCCGAAGCGTTTGCTGCCCAGGGCCTTGGCTTTGGCGTATGCCTGGACCAACTGGTCGTGGCTGACCCCGTACTTGGCTTCGACCGGTGTGCCGATAATGGCATTGCCCGTTCGGCGTTCGCCCGGATTGTAGCGGAAGCAGATCAATTCCGGTACGGCCGGCAGGTTGCCGAGAAGGGAGATGTCGTCCAGATTGACGATGCTGCCGCCGTCGGCCATGGCCCTGGCGAATTCGATCCGGGTCGTGTTGTTGGAGGTGAACATGAGGTCTTCGCCGCGGCCGCCCACCCGTCGGGCCAGGACCAGTTCGGCCACCGAACTGCAGTCGAAGCCGAAGCCCATATCGGCCATGATGGCCAGAATGGCGGGGTTGGGCAGGGCTTTGACGGCAAAGTATTCGCGGAAGCCGTCTATTTCGGCAAAGATCTTTTTGAGCCGCTTTCCGGTTTGCCGGATGCCGGTTTCGTCGTAGATGTGAAAGGGGGTGCCGAAGTGGGCGGCGATTTCTTCCAGCCGGGGATAGAGTCGGGCCTCGAAGGCGTTGGACATGGGCATGGGAACGATCCTTTTCTCGTAAGCGTTCACAGGGCACCGCATCTGCTTTGTTCCCGGGCATTTGAAGTACGGGATAGTACGTCTGCATGCCCGGCGCCTCGCATCTGCGGCACCCTGTAAACGTTTACCGTGCGAGGAATTGAAATTCATTGGGCGCTTCAACCCCGTGAACAGGTACCTGTTTTCGAGTTTGTCGCAAGTAAGTTGTCGGTCATTTCCTGATGAGTGTCATGATTTCAGGGCCCGGCGAATGCGGTCCATGGCGGCGGTCACATTTTCGCGGCTGTTGAATGCGCTGATGCGAATATAGCCCTCGCCGCAGGTGCCGAAGCCGGCGCCCGGCGTGCAGACCACACCGGCCTTTTCCAGGAGCATGTCGAAGAACGCCCAGGAGTTGCCCTTTGTCGCTACCCAGATGTACGGGGCGTTTTCCCCGCCGATGCAGGCATACCCCAGGGCCTGCATCTCGCTGCGGATGATGTCGGCATTGGCCATGTATCCCCGGATCAGTTTGGCGACCTCGCGTCTGCCGGCATCGGTGTAAACCGCGGCCGCGGCCTGCTGCACCGGGTAGGAAACCCCGTTGAACTTGGTCGAATGCCGCCGGTTCCACAGCTGGTGAACCGAATGGGGCTCGCCGCCGACGGTATAGGCCATCAGGGATTTGGGCACGACCGTATAGGCGCAGCGGGTGCCGGTGAAACCGGCCGTTTTGGAAAAACTCCTGAATTCGATGGCCACGTTGCGGGCACCGTCGATTTCGTAGATGGAGTGGGGCAGGGTGTCGTCCCGGATAAAGGCCTCGTAAGCGGCATCGTAAAGAATGATCGCGCGGTTGGCCGCGGCAAAGTCCACCCAGGTTTTGAGCTGTTCCCTGGAAATGGTGGCTCCCGTCGGATTGTTGGGAAAGCACAGGTAGATCAGATCCACCGGCTCGGCGGGCAGATCGGGAATGAAGCCGTTGTCCGCGGTGCCGTCCAGATAGACAATGCCTTCGTAGCGGCCGTCCCGGAACGTTCCGCTGCGGCCGGCCATCACGTTGGTGTCCAGGTAGACCGGATAGACCGGGTCGGGGATGGCAATGCGGACATCGGCGGCAAAGATTTCCTGAATGTTGCCGGTATCGCATTTGGCCCCGTCGCTGACGAAGATTTCATCGGCGTCGATGTCCGCGCCGCGGGCCTTGAAGTCGTTTTCGGCAATGGCTTCACGCAAAAAATCGTACCCCTGTTCCGGCCCGTATCCGCGGAAAGTGGCATCGGCGGCCATTTCGTCCACCGCTTCGTGAAACGCAGCGATGCAGGTTTCGGGCAGGGCCCGGGTCACGTCTCCGATGCCCAACCGGATCACGGCCGGTTCCGGCCGGCGCTGCTGGTAGGCGGCCACCCGTTTGGCAATGTCGGAAAAAAGATAGGACGCTTTGAGCTTCAGGTAGTTCTCGTTGATGCGAATCATGGCTTACCTCGGCTGTCTTTCATGAATCGGGTTGATCGGTCATTCAATGGAAACCGCATCGTCGATGGGGATCCGGGCGGACTCTTTGAACGTCTCCATGACGATGGTGGTTTGCGTCGAAACAACGCCCTTGAGCGCTGCAATCTCTTCTCTTACCAGCCGCCCCAGTGTCCGGGTATCGGTTTCCCTGACTTTCAGCAGCAGGCTGTCGTCGCCGGCAACGAAATGGATTTCCTGGACCTGGGCCAGGGAAGCCAGATGGTCCGCCAATTTCTTTGTCCGGGTCCGGCCGTCGATGGCCACCTGGATGAAAGCCACCTGGCCCTTGCCGAAGCGCTCGGGGTTGAGCCGCACTTCATAGCCGTCGATAAGACCGGATTTTTCAAGCTTGCGGATTCGCTCCAGGACCGCCGAAGGCGCCATGCCGACCTGGCGGGCCACCTCCACATTGGGGATCCGGGCCTTCTTTTGCAGAATCTTCAGAATTTTTAAACTTATTTCGTCAATCATTCGTATAAGCTCCAGTTTTTCAGAAGATAATTCTCTAATGCGTGATTTGTCAAGAATATATTTTTGAAAAGCAGTTGTTTTGCCTTTTTGTATATTCGAGGATCGGGAGAAAAAGATTGATGTCGTCGCCGGTTTTTTCTATTCAGAAGGATCTGTGCAAAACCCGTTGTTCCAGTGACCATTAAAATGGGAGGGTTGCAGTGTCTGTTCGGGACAGGAGTCCGAGATGACGAAGATTGTCGTTATTGGTCTGGGCGGCTGCCTGGGAGCCATTTTGCGTTATCTGGTGGCCGGCGGCGTCCATGCGCTGGCCAGGTCCGCATCGTTTCCGCTGGGGACCCTGACCGTCAATGTTGCCGGATGCCTGCTGATCGGGATCGGCGGTGGACTGATGGAAAGCCGGCAGTTTTTTTCACCGGAATGGCGTTCGTTTCTTTTTGTCGGTGTTCTGGGAAGCTTCACGACCTTTTCAACTTTTGGACTGGAAACCTTCAATCTGGCCAAGCAGGGGCAGTGGCTGACCTCGTTCGGCAACGTGGGATTCAGCCTGGCATTGGGACTTGTGGCCGTTTTCACCGGCTACGTGCTGTCCCGCATGATCTGATCGGAAAGAATTCGGCCGGGTGGGTTGCGATCCTGCGGACGAAAACAGGGGGAAAGATGACGGTATTCAAAGAAGCGGGGCAACTGTTGCGCATATTCATCGGAGAAGCCAATCGATACGGCCGCATGCCCCTTTACGAATGGATCGTTCAGCAGGCGCGGTCCCAGGGTCTGGCAGGGGCCACGGTACTGCGGGGCATCCAGGGCTTCGGGGCCAACAGCCTGATTCACACCACCAAGATCCTGCGGCTTTCCGAGGATCTGCCGGTTATCGTCGAGATTGTCGATACGGAAGAGAAAATCGAGGCCTTTATCAAGACCATCGACCCGGCCATCACCGATGGGCTGGTCACGGTGGAAAAGGCGCGGGTTCGCATGTACCGTGCCGACGGGACTTCAAAGCCCCGCTCTTAATCGCGGCCATCGAGTTTACTTCTTATCTTCTTCTTTCTCGGAGGAGTCGTCGGCCCTCGCCACGCGCCGCATTCGCAGCACAAATCCCAAAACCATGACCAAACTAATCAGAGTCATCAGGCTGGCGGCGAAAAAGGTCATGATAAAGGAAAACGGGTCGCCGAGTTCATAAGATGCCACCAGCAGGGACACCCCGAAACAGGCAAAAAAACAGGCGATGCCGGTAAGCAGGACCTGCCCCAGCCACCACCCTAAGCCGGGCCTTTCACTTATGCTGTTATTGTGACCCTCCCGGTCCAACTCTTCAGACATTTATCCCGTGTACTCCCGTAGCCGGTCCAATGGTCATTACCGGATGGGCCTGCATCAGAATCGCAGGGACAGGCAGGTCAACCCACCATCCATTTTCCTGAATTCACTGGTGTCCAGTTCCGTGATGGGCAGGTTTAGGGCCTGCAGCTTGGCGCGGGTGTCGGGAAATCCCGCCGGCATGATCAGCCGCCCGTTGACCAGCAGGGTATTGCCCGCATAGGTCTCGTCGGTTGAAATGACGATGCGCCGGTAACCGGCAAGAGCCGGGTGCCCGGCAAAATCGGGTGTGGTCAGCAGGGTCTCCTCGCCCACTGCATTGACACTGGATTTGAAATGCAGGCCGGCAGCCACGTCAATGGTGGTCCAGGTACAGCCGAATTCGGCTATGGCCTGGCCCAACTGCCCGGCGCCCTCCGCGTTGGTGCGATCCGACAGCCCGATGAGAAAGTGGGTGCCCAGCATCAGGACATCCCCTCCATCCAGCGTTCCCGGCGGTTGGATGCTGACTGTGGGTCGAAACGCTTTCAAAGCGGAAGCGACCGACGGGGTTTCTCCCTTGCGCGGTTCTGCGCCCGGGTGGGTAATGACCGCGATGTCCGGAGTGACCACCGCCGTATCCTCGACGAAATGGGCATCGGGATAACCGTCGAGGGGATCCAGAACGGTTACCGCCAGGTTGCAGTCTTTCAAAGCGGTTATATAGGCATCGAACTGCTTCAGGGCCTTGACGTAGTCGGGCGGGCCCAACGCCGCTGTGGTGATACCGGCGGCCAGGTCTTTGCCAGGCCGTCGGACAATGGCATGAGTAAATGTCATCTTGTCCTCTTTTCGTTTTTTCAAAAATCCCGCTTCATTTCATCGATTCCGTCGAAAATGTGACGTTTTCGAGTTCGTCAATGACAATATGGCGTTAACATCGAAAACCAATGTCGATCCATCCTCGCTTCGGCATAAAAATAGCAATCCCGGGCGGTAAAATAAACAGCATTCCTTCTTAGGTCTGAATATACTTTGAATGAGTCGAATGAACGGACCGAAAGTAAAGCCGGTGTGATTCAAATTGGCAGTGCCGAAAATTGTCATTCTTTCCAAAATCCGCACCCTTATGTGTTTTAATAAAATTGAATTTTTTAAAATATTAGATAAATAAAAAATAAAATGAGATAATTAAATTTTTTTAATGATTTTCATACGGCACCCCGACCCGAAAAAAAAAGCTTCGAGGCTGGGCTAAAGTTTAACGAAAATAGGACGATGTGCTACTTGACGCATCAACCGATCCTGAGTCCGACGCGTTGACACCGGTTGCGACGCGACAATTTTGGAAACCGGGTAGTAAGCTCGTTGGTCTGGGTCTCCGGATAGAATGGCTGGCTTGCAGTGGCATAATGCTTGCTATGATGTATTAAATGTACGGATAAAAAGGACACCCGATCATTATCCCAAGGTGGCTAAGGTAGTGGTAAACCAGGCGGGTCAAACCATTTTCAAAAGGCCAGCCGTGAAATCGAATAGAACCGCGCCGGGAACGGCGCTCAATTTTTTGCTAATCCAGTGAGGAGGCAAAGCCCATGTTTCAAAAATTTCTTGATCTTAAACTGAGAACAAAACTGCTGCTCTCCATTTGTACGGTGGCTTGGTTGGCTTTTGCGGCAACCATTACCTACATCGGCTTGAACGCGAGAAGCATGGCTGAAAAAGAGGCGTTGGACAAGGCCCGCCAGACGGCCTATCGCTACGCCAACCTTACCCAGGCGGAACTGGGACAAGCCATGGAAGTGGTCCGGACCGTGGCCTTCTCCTTTCAGGGCATGAAACAACAGGGTGTGCCCCCACGTGACATGATGGACGGTATCCTGAAACAGGTCCTTGAGGACAACCCCGGATTCCTGGCCGTTTGGACCTGCTGGGAGCCCAACGCCCTCGACGGCAAGGACTCAGATTTCGCCGATGCCTTCGGCCACGACGAGACCGGCCGCTATCTGCCCTATTGGAACCGCCTGACCGGCGATATCGATGTGGAACCGCTCGTCGATTACAACGACCCGGAAAAGGGCGCCTACTATCAGCGATCGTTGAAAACGAAAGAGGAAGAGATTTTCGAGCCGATACCGTTTACGGTTGACGAAAAAACGCAGTTCAAGACCGTTCTGACCATTCCCGTTCTTTTCGGTGGAAAAGCCGTGGCCGTCGTTGGCGTCGACATCCCACTGGCCAGTTTCAGGCCCATCGTCAAGGGCGTTCGTCTTTACGAGACCGGCTACGGATTTCTTGTTTCCAGCGGCGGCATTCTTGTTGCGCACGGCACCGACCCCCAATACGAAAACAAAAGCCTGAGCAAACTTGGATTCGAACCCAAGGTTCTCGCGGATGTTAAAAAGGGCCTTGAAACAAGACAGGTCAGCGTTTCCGTCGCAACCCAAAAGGAAACTCAGTATATTCTGGTGCCCATTTCCGTCGGCAATGCAAAGGCCAAATGGAGCCTGGGTGTGAACATCCCCATGGAAAAGGTGCTCCAGGAACCGAACCGAATTTTTTATACCACTATGATCATGGGAAATATCGCGGTGCTGGTATTGATCGGTATCGTTTACTTGATTTCCGGCGGAATTTCGCGGCCGGTTGTCGAGATTGCCAGCGTGGTCAACAAGGTCGCCTCCGACCGTGACCTGACCTTGCACGCGCCGGTTAAAACCGGTGACGAAGTCGGTATGATGGCCAAGGAGTTCAACAATATGATCGGCGAGCTGAGGGACTCCCTGAAGGTCGCCGATATCGCGGCCTCGGAGGTGGACTCCTTTTCCAGTGAAGTGTCCAAGCGGGCCTCGGCCAATAAAGAGCGCGCCACCGACGAGGAACGCCAGATGGGCGTTATCCAGGAAACGGTGAACCAGATGGGTGATACCGCCGGCGAAGTGGCCCAGTTTTCCCACTCCCAGCGTGACGCGGCCAATGTCTCCTACCGCCAGGTGGAGAGCCTGATCGAAAGTATGCGGCAGATGGGGCAGGCCTCGGCCGAGCAGATCCAGGAAGCCAACATCGCCACTGAGCGTGTGAACGTCATGGGTGAAACCGGCGCCATGGTTGTGGCGACTGCCGGAAAACAGGGCGAGCAGGTGGCCAAGGCTACCGAATCGGTCAAACGGATCGATGGTATTGTGGCCGAGATGACCCAGGCTGCAGGGCGGGCCACCGAACACGGCCAGGGCGTTCTGACCGCCGCCCAAGAGGGAGCGCGTTCCGTTAAGGAAACCGTTCAAGGTATGCAGGCCATTGCCGAGTCTTCCGAAAAGATTGCCGATATTATTTCGGTGATCACCGATATCGCCGAGCAGACCAACTTGCTGGCACTCAACGCAGCCATCGAAGCGGCCCGTGCAGGCGTTCACGGCAAGGGTTTTGCCGTGGTTGCCGACGAAGTCGGTAAACTGGCCCAGCGATCTTCGGAAGCGGCCAAGGAGATCGGTCAGTTGATCAAGGAATCGACCAACCGCGTACAGGAAGGAACCCGCCTGACGGAACGCTCCGAGCAGGCCCTGGAGAATATCGCCCGCGGTGGTGAAATGAACCGTGAGGCCATCGACCATATTTCCGAGCAAACTCGTACATTGAACGAGCAAACCCGTGAGGTGACCTCACTGATGGAAGGCCTCAATGCCCTGGCCGGGGAGATCGGTGGCATGGCCGGTCGCCAGGGCCAGCGCCGCGAGGCTGCCCAGGCCGCCCTGGAAGCTTTGATCGCCAAGTCAACGACAATTTCGGACCAGGTGAAAAGCGCGGAAAAAAGCGCGGAAGATGTGGGCGGCGAGATGCGCGGCGTGGTGGAACGAAGTGAGGAGATGAGAAAACTGACCGACCTTCAGGCCCAGCGCTCCAAGAGCTTGATCGAAATTGCTACCGCATCGGCGGCCCGCGCAACACAGACGGTGGCCGGCGCCAGCGAGGTTGTGGGTATTACCGATGAACTCCGGCAGCTTTCATCGAGCCTCAGCCGACAGATCGGCTTGTTCCGCATTGATGAGGAACAGAAGTCCAATTAGTCCATAAATTCACCTGAGGTATTCCAAACCGGGGTGCGGCCGCGCTGGCGGCTGCACCCCCCAACGGCCAGAAACCCTGTGTGCCCGCAGCTTTGGGGCACACCATTTCGCTACCGGTGCGGTCGGTATTGGAGAAAATCGAAGAGATGATTATTTTTTGTGAAGAATGCGGGGCCAGAAACGATCTGAGTTCGGACAGCCTCGACGACCACCATCACACCTTTCAATGCAGTCAATGCCATGAAGTTTTGATGGTGTCCAAACCCTCCATGGGGGCCGGCGGCCTCAATGCATTCGCAAAAATGCCCGCTGAGTGCGGCGAAAATGGGGCATTGAAACGGCCGGTCTCTATCTTGATCGTGGATGACTCCACCCTATTGCGCAAAATCGTCAAGGAGATGTTCTCCGGTGATGACCAACTGCAGGTCGTCGGGGAGGCCGAGCACGGTCTCAAGGCACTGGAACTGATCCCCGAACTCAAGCCTGATGTGGTCACCCTGGACGTCAACATGCCAATCATGGACGGGCTGACCACCATCAAACACATCATGATCAAGTGTCCCACGCCGGTTGTGATGTTCAGCACGCTTACCGGCCAGGGATCCGTTGAAACGTTCGACGCGCTTCGCTACGGCGCCGTTGATTTTCTCCAGAAACCATCCAGCCTGCTCAAGGAGGACCTCAAAAGCCAGCATGAGTTGATTATCAGCCGGGTGAAAAATGCGGCCCGTGCCGGCATTGACACCATCCGCTATTTGCGCCCGGCTCAGGTGAACCGGGAGAAAATGAATGGCGACAGCCAGGCGTGCGAACGGGTTTTCGCCATTGGCAGTTCCTATGGCGGGTATGGGGCTCTTCTCGGGTTGATCCCTGAAATCAAAGCGGACATTCCCGCCGCATTTTTATCCACGCTCTATGCGGCCGCGCGCCATGTGGATGCATTTGCCACATATCTGGACCGCCACAGTCAACTGGCTGTGAAACGCGCTGCAGACGGTATGCCTTTGGTCGCGGGAACCTGCTATCTGGCCTCGGCCTTCGAACGGATTGAAGTCAACGAGCGAGGGGGCGAATTGACCATCGACCTGGAATCGAAAGCCGACGTCACCCCGGGACAAGCCTGCGATGCACTGATGACCTCCCTGTCCGCCACCTTGAGTGAACGTGCGTCCGGAATTCTGCTTTCCGGTATCGGGGAAGATGGCATCACCGGGATTGGCGCGATACTCGAAGGCGGCGGGAATGCGATTATCCAGGATCCCAAAACATGCCTGTGTAATGACACTACTGCCATAACGGCCCAACAGTTCGGCCTGCCGACGGTGCTCCCCGGCGTCGCCATGGCCGAAGCGATTCGGACCCATTGTCTGGATAGCAGCCTCTAAAAGGAGACGATCGCCGATGAACGAACAACAGTTTGCAAGAACCGATCAAGAATCCGCCGAGGTCAAAGCAACCCAACAGCTTGTTGGCTTTGTTATCGGTGAAGAGTTGTTCGGAGTCGATATCCTCACGGTTCAGGAGATTATTCGGGACGCGACCATCACTCCGATCCCAGATGCTCCCGATTTTTTGGAAGGGGTTATTAACCTCAGGGGCAACATTATTCCGGTGATCGACCTTCGAAAACGGTTGAAACTGGTGCGGATCGAGGATCTCAAAGCTGACCCGTGGATTGTCATTCTAACGGTCGAGGGCAGGATGACCGGATTTGTCGTCGACCGGGTGACCAAGGTGCTGACCGTTCCGGCGGCCAGTATCAAACCACCGCCGGATATCGTCGTGGCAGGATTGAAAAGCCAGTACATTCAGGGCGTGTGCAAGATGGATCAGCGGCTTTTGATTCTGCTCAATTTCGAACGAATTCTGATGGTTGACGAAATCAAGAAACTGAAGTCCATGAAACGATCGAAGGTGCTGGAAAGGCAGTAATTTTTTCCCGGTGTCGATCTCCGGTTGGATGCTGTTTCATGTAAAAAAGGAAAAGGGCGGATGGGAAAGACGATTTTAGTAGTGGACGATTCGTCCATTATGCGCAAGATGATCAAACAGACCCTGATCGGTGCCGGCCACACGGTTGTCGGGGAGGCCAAAAGCGGCGACGATGCCGTGGTATTATACCAGGACTTGAAACCTGAACTGGTAACCATGGACATCACCATGCGCGGCATGGACGGTATCGCGGCAGCCAAAGCCATTTTGTCATTGGACGCCGATGCGAGGATCATCATGCTGTCCAACCTGGATGAGGATAAGTTCAGCCAGGAAGCGACACAAGTAGGGGCCAAGGGATACATCAACAAACATAAGACCGCCGAGATTCTCGACTTGATCGACCGGCTGTGAATTGCCTGAACAGCGGTTCGTGTGGATGACAAGCCACAACCCAAAGACGGTGAGAAGGAGTCTTTCATGACCGACCCATCCCTGATAGCGGATTTTGCCGACGAGACCCGGGAGCACTTGGAGGAGTTGGAGAGCAGTCTGTTGCGACTGGTGTCCAACCCGGACGATCGGGAGTTGTTGAATACCATATTCCGGTCGATTCATACGATCAAGGGCGCGTCGGAATATCTGGGGTTCGAGCGTATCGCGCAATTGTCCCATCGGCTGGAGAACCTTCTGGATCTTTTTCGCGACGGCAGTCTGATCGCGGACAATGTAGCGGTGGATCTTCTGATCGAAGCCCGGGACCGCATGGGGGAATTGAATTCTCAGGTTGAGCAGTCGGGGCAGGAGTCCGCACAAATCGAAGATCTGCTGGAACGGGTCGAATCGGTGGTGAGCGCCGGCTCGACGGATGAGGGTAACCCGCCGGACGGTGCGCCGGTATACGAAGGCGAAGCGGACACCGAACTTTTCGATATTTTCATTGAGCAGTTGGCCGCAGGACTTGGCGAGTTGATGGACACCGCAAGGCAGGTGGCCGGCAAAGAGGATGTCGCCGGTGCCATGGTCCGGATGTCCGATCAGGTGGATCGACTTTCGGCCACGGCCAATTACATGGGCTACGATGCCCTGGCTGTGGTGTACGAGAAGATGCTTTCGGAGGTGGATGCGTTTGCATCGGGCGCAGAAGGGGCCGGGGCGTCGGAAACCGAGGCGTTTTTGCAGTCGAGCCTTATCGGCGGAATCGATCGCATCCGGGAGCTGTTTCCCAATGCCGACATGCTGGCGGCCATCGATACCGGTTATTCAATTCAAATTGAACACGGCCCTGCCGAGTCAAAAGCAACCGAAGATCCGGCACCCGACACCATTGTTGCGGATTCGGAAAACCTGGATCGGGAACCGGCTCAGGAGGTCGATCTTGGCTTGGATCCGGAAAATGAACTGGATCTTGAAGCCGAAGATGCCGAACTGGAACCCCCGAGTTCCCAGGTGACCGACCCATCCCTGATAGCGGATTTTGCCGACGAGACCCGGGAGCACTTGGAGGAGTTGGAGAGCAGTCTGTTGCGACTGGAGTCCGACCCGGGTGATCGGGAGTTGTTGAATACCATATTCCGGTCGATTCATACGATCAAGGGCGCGTCGGAATATCTGGGGTTCGAGCGTATCGCGCAATTGTCCCATCGGCTGGAGAACCTTCTGGATCTTTTTCGCGACGGCAGTCTGATCGCGGACAATGTAGCGGTGGATCTTCTGATCGAAGCCCGGGACCGCATGGGGGAATTGAATTCTCAGGTTGAGCAGTCGGGGCAGGAGTCCGCACAAATCGAAGATCTGCTGGAACGGGTCGAATCGGTGGTGAGCGCCGGCTCGACGGATGAGGGTAACCCGCCGGACGGTGCGCCGGTATACGAAGGCGAAGCGGACACCGAACTTTTCGATATTTTCATTGAGCAGTTGGCCGCAGGACTTGGCGAGTTGATGGACACCGCAAGGCAGGTGGCCGGCAAAGAGGATGTCGCCGGTGCCATGGTCCGGATGTCCGATCAGGTGGATCGACTTTCGGCCACGGCCAATTACATGGGCTACGATGCCCTGGCTGTGGTGTACGAGAAGATGCTTTCGGAGGTGGATGCGTTTGCATCGGGCGCAGAAGGGGCCGGGGCGTCGGAAACCGAGGCGTTTTTGCAGTCGAGCCTTATCGGCGGAATCGATCGCATCCGGGAGCTGTTTCCCAATGCCGACATGCTGGCGGCCATCGATACCACGGTGCCGACGACGTCGTCACCCGGCGATGAAACTTCCGACCGATTTTTCGCGCCGAATCCTGCAGCCCCGACGGATATCGATCAACTGCTGGCCGGTCTGCCCGCCATCGATGACATGGACAGGGAATCCCTGCTTTCCAGAAAGCTGGACGAAACCTTTTCGTCCATGCAGGACGGTGATGGCGATGCCGATTCGGATCCCATCGCCCTTCAGTTCTCGACTCCCGAAGACGATTCCGGTCCTTCGTCCATCCCTGTCGCCTCGGATCACGACCGGGAAGGCACGCGGTCTATCCTCGACGACTTTGGCCTGGAGTCGATCACTTCGCCTCCATCTGCAGAAGGGCATAAGATTCCAACGGATTCGATCCCCGTGGATTCCGGTGAAAGCGATACCGCCCTATGGCCCGAAGCTCCCGAGGTCTCGATTCCCGTGCCCGAGACCGCAGAGCCGCTTTTGGAGGCAAATCTACCGGAACTCGATTTGACGGACCAAAAAGTACCGGAGGAAAAGGAAAAAGAAACCGCTGCACCCGAAGAGACCTTTGCTGCGCGCAGTACCATACGCAAAAGTATCCGTGTGGACGCGGAGAAGGTCGATGACCTGATGAACCAGGTGGGCGAACTGGTGGTGAACCGCTCTTCGTTCGCCCAATTGTTCTTCGATTTGCGTGAAATGGCGCAATATCTGAACCGCCGATTTTCCATGGACAAAAACGACCAGCGCATGGTATTCGATCTGACTGCCCGGCTCAACGACGCCACCACGGTACTGGGGCGCGTGTCCAATGAGCTTCAGGAGCAGGTCATGAAGGTGCGTATGTTGCCGATATCCAGGCTTTTCAATCGCTATCCGCGCCTGGTCCACGATTTGCTCAGGGATTCCGACAAAAAGATACAGCTCCAGTTCCGAGGTGAGGAGACCGAACTGGACCGGATGGTTATCGAACAACTGGCCGATCCCATGATTCACATCATCCGCAATGCCGTGGATCACGGCATCGAATCACGTGATGCGCGTACGCGCAAAGGAAAACCGGAAAGCGGAACCCTGCTTCTGGAAGCCTTCCATGAAGGAAGCAATGTCATCATCGAGATTACCGACGACGGCCAGGGCATCGATCTTTCCCGCATTCGACAAAAAGCCATCGAAAAGCAGATGGCCGATCGGGAAACCCTCGAGAAAATGAACCAGAAAGAGATCATCGAGATGATCATGCTGCCCGGTTTTTCGACGGCGGATAAAATTACGCACACATCCGGGCGCGGCGTCGGAATGGACGTGGTCAAACGCAACATCGAGAAGATCAACGGCTCTTTGAATATCGAAACCCGGCAGGATGTGGGTACCCGCATCCGAATCAAAATTCCGCTGACTTTGGCGATCATACCGGCCATGATGATCCGATGCGGAGGCAGCCACTTTACGGTGCCCATGAGCGCCATACAGGAGACGCTGCGCATCGATCCGGGTGAAATTTTTACGGTGGACGGCAGCGAGGTGATGCATCTGCACGAAGAGCCGCTGCCGCTGGTCAGGCTGTCCGATCTTTTAAATATACCGACTCCTGCGGATGCGGCCGCAGACGAGCGCCTGTTCGTCATCGTCATCCGATCTGCAGCGGGCAGCACCGGCTTTATCGTGGATCAACTTCTCGGCCGTCAGGAAGTGGTTATCAAACCGTTGGAAGACTATTTGCAGGAGAACAGCGGGTTCTCCGGTGCGACCATCTTGGGCGACGGCAGCATTTCGCTGATTCTGGATGTGGATGAATTATCGGTGATGGCCAAGGAACGCGAGGCCGAGAAAAAACTGGCTGCAGCCGTCCTGTAGCCGATACGCCAGGAACGGATAAGATACGCGCATAACATGGGAACCAAAGATTCTCTTTTTTCGAACACGCCGCCTCATGTGGATGCTGGCTTTGCCGGGACGCTGAAAAATATTCAACTCAACGACCTGATCCAGATGTGCTGCCTGTCCGCATCCAGCCTCTGTATGCGCGTGAACAAGGATGATCGGATAGGAACCATCTTCATCGTTGACGGCGAGATCATTCATGCCGCCTGTGAAGGCCTGGTCGGGGAAGAGGCCTTTTACCAGATTCTGGGTTGGCAGACCGGCAGCTTCGAGTCCATCGAGGTCTCCACCAGCCCCGAACGTACCATCCATCAAAATTATCACTTTTTAATTATGGAGGCGGCCCGGCGTGTGGACGAAGCGTCATTGCTTTCCGATGGCGATTCTTTTCCGAACGAAGATACCGACAAAGATCGTTTGCGGGTGCTCATCGTCGACGACTCCCCAATGATGCGTAAAATTCTGTCCAGCATGCTGACGACCAGCAGCAGCCGGATTAAGGTCGTGGGGATGGCGGGCAATGGCAAGGAGGCCATATCGCTTATCGACGAGTTGTCGCCGGACCTGGTTACCCTGGATGTGAACATGCCGGTCATGGACGGCACCAGCACTCTCAAACACATCATGATCAAAAAACCGTGCCCGGTGGTGATTACATCCAATCCAGGTGAGGGATCTTCGAGGGCGATTTTTAATTTCCTCGAATTGGGTGCCGTGGATTTCATGAGCAAACCGACCAAGAACCAGGACATTCTCATTCAGCAGCAGAAAATTCTGGAAAGAATCCAAATCGCCGCCACGGCGAATGTCGGTAATTTCCGGATCCCACGGATTCCCAAAGCGAAGGAGGGGATTCCAGGCAGCCATCCGACCGAAGAGGCCTGCCGCAGCCTGGTCATTGTAGCATCCGGTCCCGGAGGGCACCCCGAACAGATGAGCCTGCTTCACGACCTGGTGCCGTCCGTTGCCGCTTTGGAAGGTGGCGTGGTAGCCGTACAGAGCCTGCCGCCGTTGTTTGCCGACGCTTTTGCCCGCTACCTGCTGGAACGCTGCAAGTGCCCGGCATCTCCCATCGACAAACAAATGCCTCTTGCCGTCGGTCACTGTCATGTGGGCATCCATGGCTGTCCGTTGACGGTGACGACGAATGAGGGGATACCGTCCATCGGGCCTGACGACGACGAGTTTTCGGAAGTGGGGTTCCCGTTGGATCGATTGCTGATTACGGCCGCAGAGACATTCAAACAACGTCTGACCGTCGTTTTGCTGTCCGGCGCCGGTACGGGCGAGCAGGATGGTTTGCGGGTCGTACATGAAAGCGGTGGGCGGATCATCTTGCGGGAGCGCGCTTCAGGCATGGTCGCAAAGCCCCTCGATGCGGTCGTCGAAGCCGGTCTGGCAGACATGGAAGCAAAGCCCGTCGATTTGGTCAAGGCGGTTCATGATGGTCTCGTAATGAAAACCTGAACCCAGCAGGTGGCCGGATCCCAACAACGGCTGGCCGCCTTTCCACGGTTGTCACCCAAAGGAAAACAACCATGATCATTATCTGTCAGAAATGTATGACCCGGTTTCATCTTGATGACGATGCGACTGACAAATCAACCTTCGTGGCAAGATGTACGGTATGCGGTCATCTTTTTTCTGCGTACAAACCGAATCGTGTTCAGGAGATCACCTTCCTCGATCTCGAAAAGGCCCGTCAGGATGAAACCAATGACCAGGTAATCGCCATCAGCAACCGCAAGGGCGGGGTCGCCAAGACAACCACCTGCCTGAACCTGGGCCTTTCGCTGGCGCTGCTCAAAAAGCGCGTTCTTCTCGTGGACTTCGATGCCCAGGCCAACCTGACCCTTTCCCTGGGGCAAAAGGAGGCGCCCACCTTTTACGATGCCCAGAAGGAAATCGGCAAGCGGCTGGACGATTTTATCGTGGCGACAAAATATTCCAACTTGTGGCTGCTGCCCTCCGGCAGGAATATGGTTCTGCTCAATAAAATGTATTTCGGGGCCAGAAATTTCGAATACATGCTCAAGGACCGGCTCAACAAGGTCAAAGAACAATTTGACTTTATTCTGATCGATACACCGCCATCCATCGAGTTTTATACGCTCAATGCCCTAACGGCATCCAATCGGGTGCTGATACCGTGCCAGTGCGATTATTTGTCCACCCACGGCGTTGACCAGGTGCTGCGTCTGATCAAGCTGATCCGTGAGAAATCCAATCCGCAAATTCAGTCTCGCATCCTGTTTACCATGCTGGATCGGGACAGCCATGCCTCTCGTCTGATTCTTCGAAAGATACAGTCTCTTTACCAGGGGCAGACCTTCGATACGGTGATCGAGATGGATGGCGTTCTCAAAGAAGCCCAAATCCTCAACATGCCAGCCATCCAATACAGCCAGAAAAGTGTCGCCGGTACCCAGTACATCGAACTGGCCAAAGAGGTCATTGCCATCGCAGAAGCATCGTTGCCGCCTACGCCATGAATTTCCGAAACGGTTATTCTCTCCAGCGCACCATGATTATCTACATGTTGTTGATCGGCTTTGCCGCGCTGTTGGTGGCATCGGAATTCGTTCTGGATACCCATTCCATCAAACTGAGGGAGGAACTGAACCGTAATTTCGAAAAGTATACCAACGGCGAACTGGCGCACGAACAGGTTTACGAACCACTGGTGAGAATTCGCAACAAAGCCATGATGATGGTGGGGGTCATTCTGGCCGTTGTGGTGATTGTGCTGACCATGTTCATCAAAACCATTACCGAGCCGCTTCAGCATATGGTGGAGGTGTCCAAGGCGATTTCCTCAGGAGATCTCAGTCAGACAACGGGTGTGGAAACCGGAAACGAACTTTCCCAACTTTCCTGTGCCATTGACGATATGTCGACCAATCTGCAGGAGATTATCATGCTTTCCCGGTCGGTCTGCGTTTCCGCCGGCCGGCTGACATCCAATGCCTTGGATCTTCTTAAAAAAGAACAGATGACAGCCGAACAGTCGGGTGCCATGCAAAAACAGCTTGTCCGCCTGGATTCGGAACTGACCACGCTGGGGCAGGTCATCGATTTTTTCAAACTATACTCCGTGGATGATCGGGCATGAACGCGATGAATGCCCTGGCTTTTCCGGCCGGGGTCATCATAGCCTCTCTGGCTTCCGCCGTCGGGATTGGCGGCGGAATCCTGTGGATGCCCTTTTTTATTCTTATCCTGAAACTTTCGCCGGAGACGGCTGTTGTCACCTCGTTGCTCGTGCAGACCGCGGGAATGGGATCGGGTAGCGCGGCCTTTGTCAGAAAGAAAACAGCGGATCTTCATCTGGCCGCCATTTTGCTGCTGCTGACGCTTCCCGGACTGGGCCTCGGGGCGCTGATGACCCGATTGCTGTCCGCCGCCAATCTGGAACTGGCTTTGGGCATATTGACGTTGACCACGGCGTTTCTGTTTGTTTCCGCAAACCAGAAGTATTCGGAAAAAGGGCGGGATCGAGTGCCGTTGAAAGGGCTGCGTCGTTACGGCTGGGTTATCTCGGTCTTGTCCCTGGCCAGCGGCATGCTCAGCGTGAGCGTCGGAGAATGGATGGTTCCACTGATGCGCAACCGGATGAAATTGCGTATGCGCGTTGCAGTGGCGACCAGCATCGTCACCGTCTTCGGTACCTGCATTGCCGGATCTTTATTTCACCTGATGCTGGGCACATCGGCCGATCTGACGATATTGACCTGGGCGGCACCCGGCGTAATCGTCGGCGGGCAAATCGGTCCGCGGTTCACCGAGAGAATCAACGAGAGAAGGTTAAAGGAAGTTTTCATCTTTCTGCTTACTTTGATCGGCATCCATTTGATTTATAACAGTTACTGACAACGTTACTCCGTCTTTGGCCGTAAAGGAATCGATTTGGGTACCACAGACCGAAAAAATGTTGTGACCAAAGCAAGCGCCTATTTGATTCCGTTCCTTGGTTTCTTTGCTCTTTTGCTGGTCTGGGATTTTCTGGCCCGCTTCAGCGGATGGAGCCGGCAGGTTTTCCCGGGACCCGTCGTGGTACTGGTCAGCATGGGAGAACTGCTGGCCGACGGAACCCTGATCAAGCACACCGTGGCCAGCCTGTTCCGGGTCACGGTCGGGTTCTATCTGGCCGCTTTACTGGGCATTCCGATCGGTATCGCTCTGGGGATGATGAAGACGGCCCGGTCGCTGATCAACCCATTGATCCAATTCATGCGTCCCATTTCTCCGCTGGCCTGGATTCCCCTGGCCATGCTTTGGTTCGGTATCGGGGACCCACCGGCAATTTTTTTGATTTTCCTGTCCAGTTTTTTCCCGCTGGTGGTATCGACGACCATTGCCGTAGACGGGATCAATCAGACCTATTTTTATGTTGCTGCCAATTTTAATTTCTCCAAGTATGAAACGATTATGCGAGTGATTCTTCCTGCCATCACTCCCGAAGTGGTAACGGCCCTGCGCATGACGGTAACCATTTCCTGGCTGGTCGTGGTGGCCGCTGAAATGATTGCCGTGCAGTCCGGTCTGGGGTTTCTAATCCTGGACTCGAGAAACGCCCTGCGTATGGATTATGTGATGGACGGGATGATTGTCATCGGTCTGGTCGGCCTGGCGCTGGATGCCCTGATGCGGCAACTGGGCAGTCTGGAAGCCGCCAGTTGGCGCAGTAAAGCGCATTGAGGGGATGACAGTGGGTCGCATCACCATCGAAAAACTGAATAAAGCCTATGCGAACCGCCGCAAGCTTCCTCGCAGCGACGAAAATCCGCAATTGCGCAAGGGCGACGATATCCTCGTTCTCAAGGATATCGATCTTAAGATATCGGATGGAGAGATGGTCTGTTTTCTCGGCCCTTCGGGATGCGGCAAATCGACGCTGCTGCGAATCATTGCCGGCTTCGAGGACCAGTCCGGCGGTAAAGTGCGCATTAACGGAAAGAGCGTCAACGGACCTTCCGCCGACCATATTTTTGTATTTCAGCACAGCGGCCTGTTTCCCTGGATGACGGTGGCGCAAAATGTCGGTTTAGGGGTCCGACATCTGAGCGGCGATGAACGTCGCAAGCGGATCGGTGAATATCTCGAGATGGTCGAACTGGAGGGCTTCGAACAGCATTATCCCCGACAGCTTTCCGGAGGGATGCAGCGACGCGCCGAGCTGGCCAGGGCCCTTGCCGTGAATCCGGATATTCTGATCATGGACGAGCCCTTCAGCGGGCTGGACTTTCTCACCCACATGAAGATGCGCGAGGAAGTCGTCAACATGCATGCGTTCATCCAGAAAACAATCTTGATCGTCACGCACAATATTGACGATGCGCTGATCATGGGGGATCGGGTCGTTATCCTCGGCGGCAGTCCCACCGGGGTGGCCATGGATCGGAAGCTGGAATTCCCCCGTCCCCGCAATTTCGAGAAATCTCCGGAACTCAGCCGGTTGAGAAGTGAGCTGTTCCTGATGATGGGTGTTAATTATGCAGTTTAAACGCAATCTATTGCACCGGTCCGGGAAGCTGCCCATGCCGGTGAAACTGGGATGCCTGTTTCTCGCCTGGCTCGTACTCATCGCCTGGCTGCATTGCCGATTGAATTTCCAGTTGGAGGACAGACAGGTCGTTCGAATGGGATATATGCCGGTGATCACCAATCTGGCGGCTCCGATATTGGATCATGTATCCCGTCACGGATCCGGCATTTTTTTCCAGGCCGTCAAGTTTACCTCCTTTGCCGAAATGGCTGAGGCTCTCAGAAACAACAGCATTCAGGCAGCCTTTATCATTGCCCCGCTGGCGGTGGTGCTGCACCAGCAAAAAGAGGATGTAAAAGTGGTGTTGATCGGCAACCGGCACGAGAGCACCCTGGTCGCCAGAAAAGAGTTGAACGCCAGAAGGCTGGAAGACCTGGTCGATAGCACGATTGCCGTCCCCATGCGATACTCCGGCCACAACCTCTGGCTGCGAAGGGAGATTGAGAAAAAGGGCCTTGAGCGAAGGATCCGGGTGGTGGAAATGAACCCCCCGGACATGGCTTCGGCACTGACTTCGGGCGCCCTGGATGCCTATTTTGTCGGTGAACCGTTCGCTGCCCAGACGGTTTTGAGCAACGATGCCAACGTGGTTGCATACGTGGAATCCGAGTGGCCCGGTTTTATCTGCAACCTTGTTCTGGTCAGGGGCGGCTGGCTGGAAAACCACTCCGAAGCCGTCCGGCAATTGGTGGAAGGCGCCGCCCGGTCGGGTCTATGGGCAAAGGGGCACCCTGAAGAAGCTGCCCGAATCGCCTCCCGGTACTGGAATCAAACGGAAGCGCTGGTGTACCATGCATTAATAGAACCGGAGGGCCGGATCGTCTATGACCGGTATATTCCGAAAACCGAAGAACTCCGGTTCCTGGTGGATTTGATGCGCCGTTATGGTCTGACCGAACAGGCGGATGTGACCGGACTGGTCGACGACCGTTTCGCTCGCAATGCGTCCACTGCGGGTATTGACGGTTTGGACACGATTCTCGGTCATACCGCGCCATGAATACCTGTATCGATCAGGGAAATAAAAAATGCCCCGAGGATTGAATCCTCCGGGCATTTCAGATGACTATGCTTCGTGGGATTATTTTTTTTCCAACCGTTCCACGCTTTCGCGAATGGCGGTCAATTCGGTTGCCATCATCGACTTCAACTCTTCTAAGGACTGGATGATTGCCTGCATACCGGATTTGTCCTCCGTCGGGACCGTCTTCGGTTGTCCCACGGCGGGGTAAGGGGCTTTTGAATCGATAATTTCGGTTTTCAACTGCTGGAATTTCCTGACTTCTGCCAGCAGCGTCTTTTCCTTCTTGTCTTGTCCCAATCCATCGCTTGCGACGGCTTCCTCCAAAGCAGAGTAGACCGCCATCAATCGTTTGATGGTGTCCGGGTGGGATTTGGATTTGTGTGTGCGAATATATTTTCCCAACGATTGCAATATCTTAAGATATGTGCGGGCGACTTTATCGTCTTCGAACCGCTCCAGCAGGGTTTCCACCTGATCGATGAAGGCTTTCAGTGCATCGTCGGTGATTTCCCAGTCGATGGCCAGAATAGTGGATTTCAGATCTTTTAACGGAATTTCGGCATTGGGCGCTTGGGTTTCTTCCGGATCCGGATCTTCCTGGTCCGGCAAGGCATCGTTGAAGAAATCGTCGAGGCGGTTTTCCAAATCGAAGGCGAACGTATCATTAGCTTTTTTATCCACGGTGAATACCTCCTATAAAAGCTTGTCCCGAATGCCCACAATCGTAATGGAGATTGCTTTTTTGACGGTAGGGATCACATTTTCTCCCTTCAGTGCGCTGGCCGTGAAACTTGGCGCCTTGAGTTGAGAATTAAGGTCCTCCTCCAATGTTTCAACGTCAAGAATGGGAATCCCCTCCGTTGCGAGGTCACGCTTGTTGTATTGAAAAACGAGCGGGATATTGGCGATATCGATATCGTAAAACGTGAGATTTTCCTTCAGGTTCCCCAGCGAACTGATGTTGTTTTCCCGCCGATCGACCATGGAGTCGGCGACGAATACGATACCATCCACACCCTTTAGTACCAGTTTGCGCGTGGCATTGTACTTGACCTGTCCGGGGACCGTGTATAGCTGCGTTTTTACGTTGTAGCCTTTTATGGCACCGAGTTCGAACGGAAGAAAATCGAAAAACAGGGTCCGATCACCCTGGGTTTTTATACTCACCATGTCGGATTCGATGCGATGCCGAATCCGGCTGAAGATATGTTCCAGGTTGGTTGTTTTGCCACCCCTGCCGGGTCCGACAAAAACAAGTTTGACCTGAACTTCTTTGGTTTTGGTGTTGATAAACGCCATGTTTTCGTCCCGTTTATGAAAAAAGTCGAGTGGTACGGGCTGCTCGGAGGCAAGCCGCTGAACTATGACGATCGGGACTTGTCGATCAGGACCTTGATTTTCTTGATTACTTCATCGATTTTTAACCTGAGATATCCCAGCGATACATCGTTGCCGAAGATGGATACCAGCAGAAAGTCGTCCATGATCTTTGTAAAGTTGATATTCTCGCTCTTGCCCTTGTGGAACAGCAGGGAAAATTCCTCTTCCCCGATGATGGAGGCCATGGCGCTCACCGCCCCGAAGTTGCCGGCCGCCAGCGCCGCCAGCGAATAGACGTCGTGTCGGACCTTGCCATCGTCGAGGTTGACAATGACATTGCCGGCCATATCGATGAGGATCACGGATTGTATGCCCAGCGTCATCAGGTCGGTGGTCAACGCCTCTTCCAAACCATCCAGTTGTTCTTGATCCAAAATATAAGACAATGTCTGTTCCTCCTTGCTGAATCGTATCCGCTCTTGTCGGAAAAAGTAGAGCAAAACACGTGCCAAAAAGTGCTATATCGATGGCCGATTTTACTGGCGACCGGGAGATGAACGGTTCCACTTTGGCGGCAAGCGTGGGTTCAACTGTTCGGGAAACGCGCTTGCCGGTTCAAGTGCTTGTAATACCCTTTTTTGCTTTGGAATTTCAAGTATTTTCTATAATTTTAAGTACCTTTTTTCATTCGGCGGTCATCAGCGGCCAACGCGCCGGCCGGAAGCAGGGCGCACACCGCGGTCTAAGCGGTGTTGCCGGCGGTTTGGGTTGCCCATGGTCGCCAATTTTCTATCTTCCTGTAACTGTTCGTTTTTTAAATTATGTGCAGCGAATAGAGGCTTGATTTTTGATCGGGTTACAGGATAGAGTAAACCAATTTCAATTTCTCGTATTTCCAGAAATACGCCCCCGAGTTTCGTACGGTCGGTCTTGTCCGGGTATCCCGGCGGCAAAGAAGCGCTTTCGTGCCGTCATCTGGATCGTTCGGAACATGAATGCCATACCGGCCGCTACTGGTTACGCTTGCTGTGTCCTAAAGCAGGAGACGATACCCATGCAAGAACCCAGCTGGCAGGTGGAAAAAAAGAAGATTCTGACTCGCCTGTCCATTGCCATATACAAAATGACGGACGAACAGCTAATCGCGCTGCTGTATCTGTTCAAAGACCTGGACCTGAAGCAGAACGAAAAGCTGCTGGAGATACCGAAGCCGAAACCGGACGAAACTTTCGCTGCCCGGGACAGGCAACTGCTCATCGCCCGCTTCTTTCTCCTGATCAATCAATTACAGGAAGCGGACCTGCTCAAGTTCATGAACCGTTACGAGCAGAAACGGTTCGCCATGTTGCGCGAATTTCCGCGCGTTCCTTGCAATATCAGCCTGGATCTTGCCGCGAACGGCCGTGCGATCAACTGTTTCGCCACGGACATCAGTGCTGGCGGCATGTTTGTCGAGAGTTGCGAATCGTTTACCATGGGCCAATCGGTTTCCATCTGCTTTTCTCTGGGGCAGGACCAACTGCCCCTCAAGCTCAAGGGCAGCGTCGTTCGTTTGGAGCATGGTGGAATCGGCGTGAAATATGAATCGCTGACCCGCTATCAAATCGAGATTTTAAAGGATCTGATCAACCGTCTACACCGCAAGGTCAGCACCCAATTCAAAGTGGATTGAGCACATCATTTTTCCGGGATCTGCAAAAAAACCGCACCGTGCCGTCGTCGAGCTATGGAGACGTCCCGGCCTGCGATTTTTTTAAAAACGGATTACCATTGAAATCGTAACCGACGGTGTTATATTACCGACCATGTGTTGTAGATGATCGGCAAGGAGCGATTTCCGTAAATGATCGATGTTCGAAGCCAGCATATTGAAGTCAGCAAAGAGCGGCGGCAACACCCCCGGCTGGAATTCCGCTGTACGGCACTGTTTGGCCATTTGAAGGGCGTCTTAAACGTAACCGATCTGAGTCTGAGCGGTCTTTTCGTGGAGGTTGACGACAAAAAGGGCCTTGATCCGGGCCGGATTGTCAGCTTGGCGATCAAGTTCCCCACCGAGGAAAAGGCGGTGCTCGTAAAGGCTAAGATCGCCAATGTGAATAAACGGGGCGTCGGATGCCAGTTCGTGGAGGTGGGAACCAAAAGTTTCGAGGCCATCAAGAACTGCTTCGAGACGTTCAGGGATACCCTGCCCCTCGGCTGATACTCACAGCTTGGCCATCTATCCCATAACCTAAAAATTTTACATACCCACGGCAACCGCTATATCCGGGGTCGATTCGGTTCCGGTTAGGTGCGACACGACGGAAAACGCGCATTGGATGGCGTTGCTGTCCCGATCGATCCGCGTGAGCGGTTCCATGGCGGAAACCAGCGCGTTGATCTGGGGATCGAAATAGACCCCTTCACCGTTTCGGGCCTGAATCGTCAGGTGTTTTTGTGCGACCATCTGGATGATCCGGCTGGCATTTTTATCCCGCGGCTGACGGGCCATGTTGGTAATCAGGACGGGCCGAATCCGTTTGAGTTCTGCGGCCATATGGGCCGCGTCCGGGGCGGCGCCGTTTGCGGCAATGCGTTCGAGCAGCGTGCTCACCGTTCGCACCTGCATTTCGTTTTTCGGATTCATGGCCGCCTTCACCAGATCGTCCAGAGAAGGGCGCCTGCTGGTCATTCGGCTCAATTTCCGGTAAACGGCGTTTCTGACGAAGGCGTATGCATTCTGGATGGCCACAGGTTGCGGGGTCATGACCACGACCTGATGATGGGCGGATAAAAAAAAGTCGAGCGTGTTGAAGCCGGTGCCGGCTCCCAGATCCAATACGATATGGTCGGCCTTGATTTTGGCGATGGCCTGGAGGATTTTCGTTTTCTGGGTGTACTTCAGGTTTGCCATGGTCAACACTTCGCTGGCGCCGCAAATGATCCGAAGTCTTTTTTGTTCGGTGCCGATGCAAACCTCGTCCAGCGTGTCGTACCGGCGGCCGATAAAATCGTTCAAGGTTCGTCCCGGTGTGCGGATGCCCATGAACGTGTGCAGATTGGCTCCTCCGAGGTCCCCGTCGATCACCACGGTTTCCTGCCCCTTTTCGGCCAGGGCCATGGCAATCATAATGCTCAGGACGCTCTTGCCGATACCGCCTTTTCCCCCGCCCACCGCCCAGACTTGCGGTGAACCGTTATCCGTTTGCTGTCGCTGCATTGTTCCAGGTTCCCCCGCTTTTCAGTGTCGTACCAGATGATTCCACAAATTCCAGATCATATCCTGTTCGCCATTGGATATGGTGCAAAATGCATTCAGGGCCATTTCCGTCTCCTCGTCCATGGGATCAAAAACAATCCCCACAATGTGGGTGGGATGGGTACTGCTGCCCACCTTCTTACGCCAGGCCACGATGCCGGTCAACCGATCGATTGCCGTCCGGTTGCCTTCCAGGATCGTCATGGCCACTGTTTGCCGCAGCAGAGAATCCGGATCGGTGCCGGCCGCATCTCCGGACAGGGCAACGCACATGCCGCCGGTTGAAAGGTCTCTGGCGGTGCCTTGAATCGTCTGCCGGTCGCCGTTTCCATTGGTGGAGAAGGTCAGGCGGACGTCCGCGGGAAGACAGTACCGACTGGAACGCCGCACCGTTTTCCATTGGCGGTCGCCTCCCTTCCGGACGCGCATCCGGCTCAATCGTTCAATCATCTCCCGGACGCGCGGATATCGATAGCAGGTGGCTTTGAGCGTGGGCTTGGATATTTTTACCAGTTCGACATCGGTGGCGGCCGTTACGCAGGCACGGCAAAACGATTTTTCCTCCAGGGGAAAGATATCGCCGAAGATGTCGTTATCCGCCAGCAGGGTCTTGGCCGGCGGCACCCCTTCCTTTTTTAACGGCAAGGTTTCCGTCAAGCCGCCCGACACGATGAAATAGATGCCCGTGGATTCCTGCCCGACGTCGTAGACGGTCTCGCCTGGAGAAAGGCGGATCCGGACCAGGCGGAGCATCAGGCTCACCGTTTCCTCGTAGGTCAACTGGGAAAAAAGCAGTTGCGCGGGAACGTCTCCGCCGCCTTTGTTCCCAATGGCAGCATGGTATTCGCGCCCCTCCCGGTGGCTCGGCTTGACGATGCTCCACTCCAGGAGCTTGGCCACGATGGACTGGAGCACCATACCGGCTTCAAGGTATAATGCGGCCGCTTTGTTGTAGGCCAGCAGCGCCTCTTCCGGTTGCTTTTTGGCGGACAAAAGATCGCCGAATTTGCGGTAAAGGTCGGGGTCCTTTGGAAAAACCTCAAGCAGGGTTTCGAATTCGGCTGCCGATTCGATGTCGATCTGGTCGTTGAGAATCAGTTGAATAACGCTGTCATGATCCAAAGTTTCAGGCGATTCATTGGCGTTCATTTTCAGAGCATGCGTCCTTTTGTTTAAGGGCTTCGATTACGGCGTCCAGACGTCGGCTCAACAGTTCGGTCTTTTGTTGGGAAAGGCGGACGACTTTCGCCAGGGGGTCCATCCTGCGATCGATGTGCAAAATCATATTCGTAAGATCGTCAAGTTTTTGATGGATACGGTCCAACTGCTCCTGGAAAGACTCTTTCGGGCTTGTTTCCAGCGCTGGCGGGCGCTGCCGGCGAAACGCGCCGATCATTTTTTCAAGATCGTCTTTTTCGGCGGCGGAGATTTCCATGGGAAATGCATCGCTTTCGGGTTGAGGCATAGGGGCGTCCGATCGGCTGTTTTCACATGCGGTCATAGGTTTTAAGCAATTTATGTATCGCCGAATCGATGGCTTCGATATTCGGGTCCGGCGTTTCCGGTAGCTGGTCCGTCCAGGGCTGTTGCCGGGGCAAGTGTCGTCCGTCGGCATTCCGTATCAGGAAAAAAAGAAGCACCACGATAATCGAGGTCACCGCGATCAGCGCGGCGACCAGGCGCTGTTGAAACCTTTTGTTTTTAGCATACCGGGCTCCTGGATCGACTTCGGCCTTGATATCCCGGGAAACTGTCGATGAGGCCGGGCCCGACTCCGATGTCAATGAAACAGATGGGTTCTCCGGCACGCGGTAAGGCTCCGGGGCTGTCTCCCCGGGTTGCTCGGCCGGTTCACTTTGCTTTCCCTTTGCAGGCGACAAGGCTGCGGATGCCGGCAGTGGCCGGTATGCATCGATGATAAACCGGTGGGGGCCGGTAAGGGCAAAAGTTTTGATATCGGCCGGGGTGAACGCAAGGACCGCTTCGATGCGGGCGTCCTTCGCTTTCAGGGATACGTCGAGGCGAGAAATTCCGTCGATCATTTCTGGTGCGGAAGGGGTATTGGCGATGTCTTTCAGGTCGATCCGCAGGCGGTTGCGTTCGACGGAAAATGACGGAGGCGAAGAGAGGGGGCGGTCGAATTCCATCACCAGGCGCACGAAGCCCGGTTTTTTTCCGACGCGCAGGTCTGCAATTACCGTCGCCTGCACTGTTGACAGCGGGGCAAACAGCATGGACAGAAACACGATCGACAGCGGCGTCGCTTTCAGCGCAACCCGTTTTGTTAACTCAATCATCGTAATGCCGCTAGGGAGGTCGGGGGTGGATTCCCATTCAGCTTTGTCCGGTCCGTGTTCCCGTATTCGGGCGCATTGCCGGGCCTTTGGCGCTTCGATTGGATTTCAGCGGCAAAAAGTAGAAGAAAAACGGCTTAATGTCAAGGCCCCTTGTCAGCAGGGTGCGGCCTTTTCCGGCTGATAGGCGCACAACGGCTCTTCAGCCATATAGTTGCCTGTCGCTTCATAGGCCCGGGCACGGCATCCCCCGCAGACGGCCCGGTACTCGCAGCGGCCGCATTTGCCTTCCAGCTGCTTGAAATCGCGCAGCTTCAGAAAAACCGGGGAGTTTTGCCAGACGTGACCGAACGTGTCCCGGGTGATGTCTCCGCACTTGACATCCGTATAGCCGCAGGGCTGAATGATACCGGTGTGGGAGATGAAACAGAATCCCGTGCCGGCCAGACATCCCCGGGTGACCGCATCCAGGCCGTGGCTTTCGAAACTGATGGTTTTGCCTTCGTTTCTGGTGCGCTGGCGAAGGATCCGATAGTAGTGGGGGGCACAGGTGGCCTTGAGTTGCAGGGAGGTTTTTTCGCGCTGGTCGTAAAACCAGTTCAACGTGCTTTCGTAGGACTCGGCATCGATGGCCTGGTCGACGATGTACTTGCCCCGGCCCGTGGGCACCAGTAGAAAAATGTGGTGGGCCACGGCGCCCAGCTCTTCAGCCAGTTCAAGAATCCTGGGGATCTGGTCCAGATTGGTCTTGGTGATGGTCGTGTTGATCTGAAATTCGATGCCGGCGGTTTTCACATATTCGATGCCCCGGATGGCGGCGTCAAAGGCACCGTCCACCCCTCGAAATTTGTCGTGAAATTCCTTGGTGGCACCGTCGATGCTCGCACTGATCCGCCGGATGCCGGATGCCGCCATTTTTTTGGCGACTTGTGGGGTAATCAGGGTCCCGTTGGGCGCCATGACCATGCGCAGGCCCAGATCGTCGCCATATTTGGCGATATCGAAGATGTCCGCCCGCAGCAGGGGCTCGCCGCCGGTGAGAATAATGATGGGCCGGCCCACTTCGGCAATCTGGTCCAGCAGCGTGAATGCCTGCTTGGTGTCCAGTTCTCCGGCGTAGGGACCATTGGTGGCCGCCGCCCGGCAGTGGATGCAGGACAGGTTGCAGTTGCGGGTGGTCTCCCAGGCGACCAGGCGCAAGGTGTCGTTCTTGCCGCTGCCATGGCCGTGGGGAGGCGAACCCTTATGTATGGGGGGATGAGGCTTCATAAAGGGTGAGTATCCTTATTCATGGCTGTGCGTTCGTAAAAAAACCGACTGGAGTGCTGAATTGCCGTTAGCCGTTGATCAGGGCGGCGGCATCCATGGCAAAATAGGTCAGTATCATTTCCGCTCCGGCCCGTTTTATGGATGTCAGCGTTTCCATCATCACTTTCTGGCCGTCGATCCAGCCCATCTTTTCGGCCGCCTTGATCATGGAAAATTCTCCGCTGACATTGTAGGCCGCCACGGGCAGGTCCACTTCGTCCCGGATCCGGCAGATGATGTCCAGGTAGGGCAGAGCCGGCTTCACCATGATGATGTCGGCACCTTCCTCGACATCCATGGTGGCTTCCCGGATGGCTTCGCGGCTGTTGGCCGGGTCCATCTGGTAGCTGCGCCGGTCCCCGAACTGCGGGGCGCTCTGGGCCGCTTCCCGGAAAGGCCCGTAGAAAGCGGAACAGTACTTGGCCGCATAGGACATGATCGGAATCTGCGAGAAATCGTTTTCGTCCAGCGTCGCACGGATTTCGGCCACGCGGCCGTCCATCATGTCCGACGGGGCCACCATGTCCGCCCCGGCCCTGGCGTGGGAAAGGGCCGTTTTGGCCAGCAGGTCCAGGGTGGCGTCGTTGTCCACGGTCTGACCGTCGATGAATCCGCAGTGGCCGTGGTCGGTGTATTCACACAGGCAGACGTCGGTGATCACCATCAGATCGGGAAGTTTGTTTTTGACAGCTTTCACGGCTTGCTGAACGATGCCGTCCTTGGCGTAGGCCTGGGTCCCCAGCGAATCTTTTTTGGATGGGATACCAAAAAGGATGATCGCCGGAATGCCCAGATCGAAGGCCTGCCTGGCCGTTTTCACCAGGTTGTCCACGGAGAGCTGGAAGTGGCCGGGCATGGCATCGATGGGGTTTTTGATTCCCTTGCCCTCGATGGCGAACAGAGGCAGAATCAGGTCATCCACGGACAGGGTGGTTTCGCGCATCATCCGTCTCAGGGTCTCGTTGCGACGCATCCTTCGGGGGCGGTAGTCAGGAAAAAGCATGGGATCTCCTTGGGGTTCGGGGAACCGGGGCGCAGGTTTTCTTGGTGAATTTTATATCGTGCCCATCCAGAAATACGCAAATTTGGTCGAGATCGAGGCGCACGAAAAATTTTACCGCAGGTATATTGTTGATATTCCGAGGATAAAATTTTTCGCGCAACAAAGATATCGGGCAAATTGGCCATTTCTGGATGGGCACTAGATCGTTTGGGCGATCTCTTCGTCCGTCAGGTAACAGGCCGGGTCCGGCGCCCAGACATCGCCGGTGACCGCTTCCGCCCGCACCCGGAAATTGCCGCCGCAGATATCCAGCCAGGCACAACCGGCGCAGCGGCCCGTTACATACTGTTTCTTGGTTTTCAGCTTGCGCAGCAGTTCGTCTTCCGGCTCGGTCCAGATTTTGGAGAAGGGTCGCTGACGGACGTTGCCGAAGCTGTGGTGGCGCCAGAACTGGTCGGCATATACCTCGCCGTCCCAGCTTACACACCCGATTCCCCGGCCGGAGTTGTTGCCCTCGTTCATTTTGAGCAACTCCAGGACCTCGGCGGCTCTTTCCGGATCCTCCCGGAGCATGCGCAGGTAGAGATAGGGGCCGTCGGCGTGGTTGTCCACGGTCAGCACCTCTTTGGACAGGCCCTTGTCGTAAAGCGCCTTGGTCCGGTCGATGATCAGGTCCACGGCTTTGCGGGTACCGTCCAGAGACAGATCCTCCTTGACCATCTCGGAGCCCCGGCCGGCATAAACCAGATGGTAGAAGCAGACCCGTGGGATGTCCATGGCTTCCAGAAGATCGAAAATCGCGGGGATTTCGTCCACGTTGAACCGGTTGATCGTAAAGCGCAACCCCACCTTGATCCCCGCGTCCTGACAGTTGCGGATCCCTTCCAGGGCTTTGTCGAAGGCACCGGGAACGCCGCGGAACTTGTCGTTGATCGGCTTCATGCCGTCCAGGCTGATACCCACATAGGAAAGCCCGATGGATTTCAGGTTCCGGGCAACCGTGGGGGTGATCAGGGTGCCGTTGGTGGAGATCACCGCCCGCATGCCTTTATCCACGGCGTAGGCGGCCAGTTCGGGAAGATCCTTGCGCACCAGGGGTTCGCCGCCGGAAAAGAGCATGACCGGCGCTCCAAAAGCGGCCAGATCGTCGATCAGGGCCTTGCCTTCGGCCGTGGTCAGTTCGTTGACGGGGGCCTGTTCGGTGGCGTGGGCGTAACAGTGAACGCATTTAAGATTGCATTTGCGGGTGACGTTCCATACCACCACCGGCCGCTTGTCTTTGGAAAACTGCAGCAGGTGAGAGGGCAGGGTGGATGAATGCCTTCCGTAGCGCAAGGCGTCCGAGGGCTCCACGGTTCCGCAGTACAGCTTCGATATTCCAATCATTTGGGTGGGTCGCCTTCCAGCAGGTTGTCGGGTTTCAAGGGCAGTTGCGATTGCATTTTTTCTATGGGCGCAAGGAGGTCGGCAATGTAGCTGTCCGGCTTTTCCAGGGCTTCACGGGTGATGAAAAAACGGGTCCTCCCGGTTTTCTGGCGCACCAGCTTGAGTCCGTGTTCGAAATCGGCCGTCAAATTCCGGTAATACCCTTCCGGCGTGCTCCGGGACGCGAAGCAGCGTTCGAGGATATAATCAATGGCCTCCTCTTCCAGAACGATGTTAATACCATGATTTTTGATAAAGTAAAGTTCTATGGTTTTGGTCTCTTCGTAGAAGGCCTTGATTTTTTTGAGCACTTTCCCAATGTCGCTGGCCTGGCTGCAATAGACCTCGGCGGCCAGGGCGATGCGTGACGCGGTCAGTTGAAGGCCGTATTTTTCGCCGAAGGTGGCGCTGTTGTCCGTCACATAATCGACAATGCGCTGGCGTTCCTGGGCGGAAAGCGCCTCGAATGTCCGCCGAATGCCCTCGTCCTCGGGCTTGTCGAGCAGCATGTTCAATGTCACCTCCGGCGATTCGATCATCTCCCGGGTGACGGCCAGTTGCTTGATGCCGGTGGACGGCAATGTTTTTTCGAAAAGCAGCAAGGCGCCTTCCACGGCGCTGACCAGACCGCGGGCACCCGTATTTTCGTCATAGGCCCGCGCGGCCAGAAGATCCAGGGCCCGGTTCTGAAACTTCACGTCGATGCCGTAGGCGGCAAAGTCCAGCTTTTTGCCTAAAATAATGGGGTTGTTGGGGTTTTTCAGGATGTCGGCGAGATCCGCTTCGGTCAGCCGTTCGAACACGGCGCGCACGGGAAGCCGTCCGACAAATTCGGATTCGAAGCCAAACTGGACCAGGTCCTCGGATTTTACCCGTGTCAGAAGGTCCTCTTCCTGGGCCGGGTTGGAGATGGACGCCCCGAATCCGATCCTCTGGTCGGCGATGCGACGGGAGACGATCTTGTCCAGTCCTGAAAATGCGCCGCTCATGATGAACAGGATATGCCGGGTGTTGATGCTGCTTTTTTCTTTTTTGCCGGTTTTTCTGAACCGGTCGATTTCCTGCAGCATGGAAACCGGATCATGGGGAACTTTCAGGTCCACCTCGGTCTCTTCCATGGGTTTGAGCAGGGCCCGCTGAACACCGGTGCGGGAGACATCGGCGCCGATCAGATTCTGGCTGGAGGCGATTTTGTCGATTTCGTCGATATAGACGATTCCGTACTGGGCAAGGTCCATGTCCCCGTTGGCTTCTTTGACCAGGTCCCTTACCAGATCCTCCACATCGCCGCCGACATACCCCGTTTCGCTGAACTTGGTGGCATCGCCTTTGACGAAAGGCACGCCGATCTTCTTGGCGATGAGCCGCACCAGGTAGGTCTTGCCCACACCGGTGGGGCCGAGCATCAGCACGTTGTTTTTAATGACGCCCACCATGTCGTTCAAGGTGTCGGGCGCATTTTGAACATGCTTGATGCGGTTGAAATGGGTGCAGATCTTGGTTGCCAGGATGTCCTTGGCCGCTGTCTGCTTGACCACGTACTGGTCCAGGTGGGCGATCAGATCCTGGGGCTTCAGGTCGAATTCGATCGTCTTCCGACGGATAGGGGGTTTTTCGCCTTCGTCGGTTTTGGCGGACTGGGGCATGACGATAGGGGTTGCCAGCTTGACGCTGCCGCCGAATTTTTTCGCCAGAAAGTCGCCCAGTTCTTTCTCGAGTTCCTTGGGGTCGGGTACTTTTTCGTTCAATTCTTTCATACCCCGTGACTATAAGCATATGCCCCGCCAAATTCAAGCCCGTCCGGCCGTCATTATCGAAGCCCGTGGCCCGGGTCTCCATCCTTTTCAAGCAAGCGCTCAAGAATTTAGAAAAACGGCCGATGAGTTCAGTTGGTGCCGGTGACCAACGGCGCCTTCCGGCGTGAAATCGGAAAAAATAATTGTTGACACTGATGGGAAGTCGATTAAATTAACCTTTTAGTAAGCCGCACGTAACGATCAGGCGACGGGCGAAAAAAAGGATCCATGGACGCTATCAACCGAATTCAATTTGAATCTCCCGATTTAAAAACCCTGAACGACACATACACGGTGGTCGATCTCCACTTCCATTCCCATCATTCCGACGGAGCGGATTCGGTGGAAGAGATTGCCGAACGTGCCAGACAGTTGGGCATCGGTTTGGCCATTACGGACCACAACGCCATCGAAGGGGCGGTCCGGTTGGCCGGCATCGAAGATGTTTTCAGCATCCCCGGCATCGAAATCACTTCCCGGGAAGGCACCCACGTACTGGTTTACTTCTACCGCATCGACGATCTCAAGGCCTTTTACGCCGCCCACATTCAGCCCTACATGGGCCCTTCGGTGATGTCCTCCATCGATCGGGATGTGGAGACCATTGTCCGGTCTGCCAGGAAATATAAAAGCGTGGTGGTCTATCCCCATCCTTACTCTGCCGCTTTTACCGGTATCTGCAACCACAGCTTTTCCGATGCCCAACTGGATCGGCTGCTCAAGATGGCCGACGGTGTCGAAGTCATCAATTCCGAGAACCTGAAACGCTGGAATCTGAAAAGCGCCTTGCTGGGGTTCAATCTGGACCGGGCCATCACCGGCGGCAGCGACGGCCACAGCGTTGCCCAGATGGGAAGTGTGGTCACCTACGCCGCCTGTAAGCGCAGCCGGAAGGCCTTTCTGGACGCATTGAGCCGCAAGCAGGCCAAGGTGGTGGGAACCGAATCGAAACTGCTGAAAAAAATCCAGTCCAACAGTGCCAAACTGAAAATCAGCATCAACAACTACCCCGATCTGGTGGAAAAAAACATTCGCTACGGCAAAAGCGTGGTTCGCTTCCGGACACGCAAGGCCACCGAGAAAATCTGGCAGCGCATCGGCGACAGGCATCTTAAAAAAGCGTTCTACCTGGTGGCCGGGCTGACCTTTCTGAAGATCAATTACAACGCCCTTCCGTTGATCATGTTTTCCCTGATCACCTGATCCGTATTCATCGTTTCCTCGGCAGTCCTTTGATATTGGGCAGACAGAAGGAAAATTTGTTCTCGAAACCGCATGCCGGGCAGTGGTAGGTGATGACGGCGGACCAGCACTTCAATGAATCCAGGATGTCCGAATCGACGGTCAGCAATTCGCCGCAACGGCATGCCAACGGCACCACAAGATCGCAGGCAATCCCGGCGATTTCCTTTTTTTGCAGGGTGAAGGCGCCTATCCCGGCCTCCATCCATTCCTCCAGCAATTCCTTATAAAATCGGTGTGTACGGGAAGCACGCATTCGGGCCATGGATCTTCCCGTGGCTGTCATGAGCGTATCGGGTGCATGGCGGGCGTAGGTCAACTCGGTGCCGGCCCGTATCAGCAGTGCGTTGTCGAGGAACTGCCGTCGAAGGGCTCTTTTAACGAAAAACTGGGCCACGCCCATGTGGCCCAGTTTGTCCAGGCTGTCGGCATCGTACACCGCCCGTCCGATGTCGTTGGTGGCCTCTGCCTCCAGGAAGGTGGAAAGGATGGCGTCGGTGATCGTCGGGAGCCACTTTTCATAGGCACTATCCATCAGGACCTTTCGGGCGATGCGGACGGCATGCTCCTCCTCCGGTGTGTTATTCTCGTGATAGCGTCCCTGGACGAATTTGCCGCTGTCGTGCAGCAGGCCGGCAAGCAGGGCCGGCTCTTGCTGCCATCCCTCCCGGGTGGCGATGTGATGGGCGATGCAGGCCACCCGTGCGCTGTGGGCCCAGATACTGGAAAAGGCTTCCCCCTCGCAGCCACGCTGATAGGCGTTTTCCTGCTCGATCAGGATGAGGCGGATTTTTTGAAGGATGCCGGTCGCGATGGAATCCAGCACTTTCGGGATGCCGGTCTCCGCAGACGTCCCATGGATGGCCGGGCGGTTTCCGACATCGGGAAGCGGCTTTTTCTGCGTCGTCCCTTGATCGTTTCCTTCAGTCGGGGGCGTTCTTCCGGCCCTGTTTTTTGACAGTGATTCCGTCATCGTTTCCAGCCCTGTGACCATGGCGGTTGGCGGTATGCAGGTTGTCCCAAGATTCCGAGCGATAGCTTATGGCACATCGCGGCAGCCAAGGCAATGGAAGAGCCGTTGCTATTGCAGCCGGTTTGAGACAAAATAAAGCAACATGGATTCGATTTTAACAATTGAACGACAGCGATGACGACCCTTTCTCAAGAGAAACAAGAGGCGCCGGACCGGCGGTCTCGAATCGTCGGGGCGATGCTGGGCGGTGCGGTGGGCGACGCCCTGGGATTGTCGTTGGCCTTGTTGGATATCGCCGCCATTCGGGAGCGATATGGACAGGCTGGCATTTTTCGAATGGCTTCTGCCTACGGGCGCAGGGGTGCCATTACCGATCATACCCGTATGGCCCTGTTCACGGCCGAAGGGCTGATTCTCTCGCGGGTCCGCCAGGAATATGCCCGGGAAGGGCTTGCTGCGACGGCCCTGTATCATGCCTACCTGCGCTGGCTGGTCACCCAGGACCACCACGGTCAGGGAGAACTTGTCAGGCAGCATGGCTCCTGCGCGGTGGTGGACGGCGTTCTCACCGGGTATCGGGAACTGTTCGCAAGGCGGTCGCCCTGCCGGAGCTGTTTGTCTGCGCTGCGATCGGGGAAAATGGGGACTATGGATCGGCCCGTCAACGACAGCAGGGGTTGCGGCGGTGTGACGCGGGTGGCGCCGGTGGGTCTGTTATGCGTCGATGCCCGCAAGGCCTTTGAACTGGGCTGCGCATCTGCGGCCATCACCCATGGCCATCCCGGCGGTTATCTGGCGGCCGGCTTTCTGGCCGCCCTTTTGGCCCGCCTCGTATCGGGACGGTCCCTGCGCCGGGCGATTGCCGATGCAACCGGCATTCTGACCGCCACCAGCGGCCATGGGGCGTGCCTGCAGTCCGTTGAAAAGGCAGTGGAATGGTCCCGTCGCCAGCAATCTGTCACGCCGGAGGTTTTGGCCGCCCTGGGGGATGGCCGTATGGCCGAAGAAGCGCTGGCCATCGGGCTATTCGCTGCACTGGCCGCAGACCGGGACTTCCGGCAGGGGGTGCTGGCGGCCGTCAACCACTCCGGGAACAGCGGCGCCACCGCTGCCATTGCCGGTACGATTCTCGGTGCCGGCTGCGGCGTCGAGGAGATTCCGGACGAATGGCTGGCGGAGCTGGAGCTGAAGGGCCTGATCGAGGAGACGGCCATGGATCTTTTCGATCAGGCGAAGTGAAAGCGGGTGGGCATAGAGCCTTTTATCTTCCCTGTAATTGCAGCAAATTAAACCTCGGGCTAAGCCCGAGCGACCCGAAGAGGTTCGGACCGGTCCGGCGAGACATTCAACCGGCAAATGGTCATTTGAACGTCGAACAGTGAACATCGAACGTCCAACGTCGAATGCGGAGATCGCTTCGCTCCGTCAATCGGTTAAAAGAATCGCCGGTATTTGGTGCGGTCTGTGAAATAGGGTTCAATCGTATTAAAAACGATAGAATGCCTAATTCGAAGTTCGAAGTTCGAAGTTGGACGTTCGATGTTCGGCGTTCATGGTTTTGGGCCTTAGCCCCCTTCGGAGGGGGCTTCATCAAACCACCCGCTAAGCGGGTGGTCGGTGATTTGCGCCGGCTCCGAATGCTGTTGCCGTTTAGAGATTCCCGTTTGCACCCTGGATTATGCCGGCTGCTATCTTGGAAAAGCGTAGCGCCGCTGGTCCGGCCTACAAATTCTGTGGGGACAGGATCATTTCCCGACTGTTTAGTATCAATTTGCCGTCGATGGTTTCCGCCGCGTGGACCAGGTTGCCCCCATCCTTCACGAAAAGGCCGGTCTGCATGCCGGGGTACAGCGGGGTGACCATTTTCGGGTCTTCGCCGACCAGATTCGCAGGCAGGCTGAGATTCGATTTCAGATAGAAAATGTCGAACAGCAGTTCCGGCTGGCTGGCAACGGGTGCGAATTGCATGAACGTCATGTCCTTGAGCAAACGCAGGGTCATGTCGCCCTTGATCTGCCCATCGTCGAGTTGGACGTCCAGGTCCGATACCTTGAATTCGAGCCCTTCTTTCAATAGTTTTTCGTAGGCGGCGATCATCTGGAGCCCGACTGCCGCCATCTGCTTTTTCATGGCTTCCCCGACTTGTTCGGCGTTCTCGTCCATAGCGGCCATGCTGCCCAGCACCTGGCTCATGTTCCGGGTATACATCTGCATGAACGTTTCATATCCTTCAATGTCCAGGCCGTTGGTGGCCAGACGGACGGACGCGCTGTCGACCGTTTGCCGATCGGTTTTCATCCCATCGATGGAAAACAGCGCCTCGCCGTTCATCTTCGATTGATCTTCGTTCAGACCGAGAAGGTAGCTGCCCTTCATCTCTTTCATCTCGAACGAATTGTCCTTTTCTCGCAGATTGATATCGCGCATCGCGAAACTGAAATCTCCGTTCCAGATAAATGTGGTGAACCGCGTCAGCGCCGACTCCAGTGAGATTTTCCCGATGGATGTGGCTTTTCCGGCCGACAGACCTCCCCAATTGCCTTTCGAGGTGAAGCGTTTCAGTTCACGGTCCGTTTTCGTGACCATGCGGCCGGCCTGGACATCGATGGTCTCGTTATCGACGACAACGGAAAACGGATCCAGCGCGACCGTACTCTCGATGCTTCCCGTAAGACCGTACCGGGTCGTGATATGGACCGGGTCGCGGCCTCCCAGTTTTTCGGCCACAAACGCTTCATACCAGGGGTTTCCCCGGAGGCTGGTGGTTGACTCAACACCGGCGAATCCATGCTTGGCGGTATCTTTGAGTATGACTTGATCGATGGGATAGATGGTCTTGAGCGCACCGAGGTCGATCTTCCACTCGATATCCGATGACAAGTATCCCCGATGGTAGTCGACGATTTCCAGCGAATAGCCGGCGCCGGTATCGGCATACATGTCATTTACGTCCGTAAACGCCTGGCGGACGGTTTTTTCCATAATCAGACCGCTTGCGAAGGGGATGCACAAAACACCCGCAAGAACCACTGCCAGCATTGCGACGATTGCTTTTTTCATAAATGCTCCTTTTCTCGATCAATAAGCCAATAAACGTGTTGGTTTCGGAAAATTCGGTTCAATTGCCCCCATGCCTAAAGATCGATGAGAAATGGAAAGCAAATTCCATGCGATATTTTGCGAATCACGGCTCCGCTGATTCCGGATCTGTCTTTTTGGGCAAAAAAATTGTTTTTCAGGATGAAAGGAGGCAAATTGAACCAGTCTGGTTTGTTAACTGACGTTTGGCGTAACAAAAAATGTCAAAATATTGCCGTTTTTCGTCTATTCCGTAACCCCACACATGATTTGCGCCAGTACCTCCTTGACGCTTTCTTTACTCAGGTAAAATTTTCAACGGGCCTATCAAATCGGCAAAGACGTCCGGACATTCCGGTGATACTGTGTACCGGATACAGCGAGATCATGGACGAGAAAAAGGCCGGGGCGTTGGGTATCGACGCCTTTTTATACAAACCGATAATCATAGAAAAGATGCTGGAAGTCATTCGCGAGGTTTTGGATCGGAAGATGTAAGAAGCCCATTTTTTGAACGGGTGACGCTGTCTTTCCCGGCAGGCAATTCCTGATCGTATCCCCCACCTGCCGACCCAATGCCACCGGTGTTGAAAAATAGTCACAAAAAAGGGCACCTTTTCAGGTGCCCTTGATTGAATCCATCCACTGGGAACGTCGCATTGGTCCCTGATGGTTTTTCCTGGAAGTGTCAAGGTGGCGAACCATTATGGTACAGGCCTGTGGACGCATTGGGTCGGCGGCGATTAATAATAAACGCCGGCTTTCATCACATAAAATCCGGAGCCAACAAAATAATCCGTCTCCGGTATGCGGTAGATGAAGGTATGCTTGGGTTTAACAACGTCTTTGCCGGGCACTTCGTAGACGTATTTTGTCCATCCTTTGCCATTGCTGGCCTTTTTAATAAATTCTTTCCGAAAGAGCTTGCCATTGGCATCCGGTTTGTCGATGAGGGTCTCGACGTTGGCCAGTTCCGGCTTGAACGGGTGTGCGATCATGTGGGCATTCATATCCATCATAAATACATAACTGATCCCATCGTTCCATACGAATTGGCCGTTTTTGTTTCCGATCTCCTTAACGGCGGCATCCATGCCTTTTTGTTTGAACAATGCAGCCGCTTGCTTGCATTTGGTAATGCAGTCGTCACGGGTGCCGGCGATCGCCGGAAAGGCGAAAAGGATTACGGTCAAAATGGTCAATACACTTACGGCTCTTTTCTTCATACTTTCCTCCAAAAATCAAAAAATAAACCTCACCGGATCGAGTCCGGCGGGAGACGTTACGCCCGTCTGGCGGGCAAGAAAGCCAGTATCGGCACATCGACGAAAAACTTTAGAAAAAAATTTTCGGTCTGCCGGCATCCAGCTTTTAGGCATAAAAACGGCGGATACGATCATCTTGCAGTAACGGGTGGCTCTGCCGGCCAGCCCATATGTGCGGATAACCGCGTGTGTATACAAATTGGATGATCCGATGGATGATAAGGCAGCGTTTAAAACGAAATGGCAGGATAGCTTGGACGAACGTGCAAAAAGCACCCAACTCGGCTGAATTAAGGATTGAAAACAGAGCGGCTCCACATTTTCAATGCCCAAAAAAAATGGGCAAGGCCACTGCCAGGTGCCTTGCCCAATGAAGGGATGGAAAGCGTTCGCTTCAACTCAAAAGTCGCTGGCTATCCCGGAGGCGTAACAAACCAGCATCGATATCGCTCAGGCCAGTAGGATATTGTATCCCTTCGATAGGTTTGGGTTCAGCATGCAGCGTGCCAATTGTTTTATTGTTTATAATTCCGATATGTAAGGCCATTTAGGATAGATACAACAGGTCGTGTATTTAACAATAATTGTCTGAACTGCTGACGGTATTTGTCACTATTATAGCGGGAATCTATCCATTTAAACGTTCGGTTGTAAACGTAAAAGAAGGAAACAGCGATTTTCATCTGCCTTATCTCGTTGATTGATTTATTTCCGCTGATTGTTTGGAAAGAGAAATCGGGATTGCGTATTCAAGTGCTATTATCGGTTATGGAAATTTACCGTTTTTTCCAGCCTGTTCCTGAAATCCAACACCCGTTTTGCCCTGTGCAAGATTCGCTGAACGTAAAATCCTCAAGTTGTTTTCAGATAGGGGATTTTCCAGTCCATTCTTCAGCACAATTTTTTATAAAACGCTGCCTCGAAACGCGTTACAGAAAGTTACGCAATTGTTTCCAAAATGTGCTAAAATATTTGGCCTCAACTGCCTATGATATTGTCATGGCAGGCAAGTCAAAAAGTTTTTAAGGACGCACTGCTCATTGTCATATTTATCGAGGCACCGGCACACGCGAAAACGCAATAACCTGAACCAGTAGAGGGCCTGATTATGTCAAACTATGGAAACACCGCCATTGATTATTATTTTGAAGAAGAGGTCGTTGAGAAAAATCCCCTTGTTCTCACCAGAATTTCCAGCAAAACGAATGAGAAAACAAATCCAAACAACGACGGAACGGAAAATCCAAGTCTCGCCAAATTGATTGGTGAGGTCATGGGCGAAGAAGTTGATTTGGATGTTTTGCTGGCCGAATATGACCGCTACTTCCCGAGGTAATTATTCGTCGTCGGCAGAATCCATTCTGCAGTTTGATCGGGCTTGCTCATATAAAGGCTTGACGCCTTGATTTCCACTGTTTAGGCACTTTCCCGTTTTGACCAGGGGATCTTTTTCGGTGGCTTCCCGTTAAGAACTCCGCACGCCTGACAGACCCCAACCCCTGCCTTAAAAAATTGCGGCCAATTGAAAATTTCCTTGGTAAAATCAGTCGTGAGTGATAAATGGGCGCTGCAATGCCAAAGGGATACTGATCGGATAATCTGCAGTTCCAAATTCAAGTAAGAAAAAAACATGGGCAAAATTGAATTCAGAATACTAAAAGAAGTCCGTTGCGTCCATTTCAAAGGCAACGGAGATATTAGTTTTACTTATTTGATCGATCAGATTAAAGCATTGCAAAACGAGCCGGGTTTTGATTTTTCGTTCGACACTTTCGTTGATTTTGAGAATGCGTTGGTATCGTATACGGAAAATGGAATCGATACCTATCAGGCCTTTTTTTCAGAACTGCAAAAGGCCGGGATCCATAGAAAGTGGGCCATTTATACGAAAGACGATACAACCTTTCAATCTGCAAATATGAGCCATCTGCTCATGTCAAATGACATCGAGGTCGATGTTTTCCAGAATAAAACGATGGCGCTTTCGTTTCTGGGTATTTCCGAAGCGGATTTGCGTGCCGACGCGGTGAATCCATAGCTGTGAATTACGGGTGACGGCACTTTCAACCTGTTCGTCAAGTTCGGGAACGGATATGCCTGTATAAGATGTGATCTTTTTACCCTAAGGAAGATTTCGTGATTCAATGTTGGGTATACTGTTGGGTATGAAGTCAAAGAGAAAATAAAAAAGGGCTTAGGAAATAATCATAAGCCCTTGAAATAATTATTGGCGCGCCCGGCAGGGATCGAACCTGCGGCACCTAGCTCCGGAGGCTAGTGCTCTATCCACTGAGCTACGGGCGCATTGAATTGGTTGTCGCTAAATAGTGGATCGACGCTTTCAAGTCAACCCCCTTATTATGGAACGGAACATCGAAGACCCTCTTGGGACCTTAAATGCTGGATTCCCGCTTTCGCGGGAATGACAACGCTGGGGCCAAAGAGTCGGATTGAAAGCACAGCGCTCGGAATTAGACGGTTTCGTAAAACGGTCGAGATCAAGGCTTGCGAGCCCTGAGGAAAGAGGCGTATTGGGCATACTCCGAAGCGACGAAGTGCGAAGCGTAACGCCGATATCGGGCGTTTTACGAAATCGTCATATTTGGAACAGCGAATCCCCCGCCTCATCCAGCGCCGCCTTGGCTTCCCCCACCACATACAACGAACCGGCGACACAAATGGCGTCATCGGGTTTAACCGTGGCCAGGGCATGCCGCAGGGCGTCGCCGACATCTTCGATGACTTCGATGTTCGTAATCAGGGATGCGGCCACCTCCCGAAGGACAGCGGTGGGTAAAGACCGGTCAATCTTGGGCCGGGTGATAATCAGCCGCTCGCAAGGGGCAAGCAGGTCCTTGAGGATGGCCTCGTAGGGCTTGTCGTCCAGAATGCCGGCCACCATGGTAATGGGCCTTCCGGCCAGGTTGTCCTGAAGGAAGCGGCTCAGACTGCGGGCTGCCATGAGGTTGTGGGCGCCGTCCAGGATAACGAATGGCTTCTGGGAAACCACCTCCAGGCGTCCCGGCCAGTTGTTGAGGATCAGGCCGGCCTGGATGTTTTCCCTGGAGATTTCCGCGCCGCTCTGCATGAGCGCTTCGCAGGTGGCCAGGGTCAGGGATGCGTTTTCCACCTGGTGGCTGCCGATGAGGCCGGTCTGCATCCCGGTCCAGGTGTTGTCGAACCCCCAGTAGGAAAAGCGATTCTGCCCATTGCGCCGCACTCGGAAGTCACGGCCTTTCAGGTAAACCGGGGCGGATTTCTCGACGGCAATCGTTTCAACTACCTTTTTGGCGGCTTTTTGGGTTACGCCGGTGATCACCGGGATGCCCGGTTTGATGATGCCGGCTTTTTCCCCGGTTATGGCCGCGATGGTACCGCCGAGATAGGTTTTGTGTTCCAGCGAGATGTTGGTAACGACCGTGGCAGCAGGGGAGACTACATTGGTGGCGTCCATGCGTCCGCCCATGCCGGTCTCGATCACGGCGTAGTCCACCCCCTGGCGGCCGAATTCGTGGAAGGCCATGGCGGTGGAGAACTCGAAAAAGGTGGGTTCCCGGTCGCCGTGGTGGACGGCTTTGACCGCTTCCCAGGAGGCTACCACATCGTCGTCGTCGATGGGCAGGCTGTTGATGCAGATCCGTTCATTGAATTTGATCAGGTGCGGCGACGTGTAGAGGCCCACGCGGTAGCCGGCCTGTTGGAGAATGGTGGCCAGTGCCGATGCGATGGAGCCTTTGCCGTTGGTGCCGGCAATGTGAACGGCGCGAAATGTGTCCTGGGGATTGCCGAGGCCTTCCAGGATGTTGCCGATGATATCGAGGCCGAGGATGATGCCGAATCGCCGCATGCCGAACATGGCATCGAGACATTCGCGATACGCCCTGGTTGACATGGCTTCGCCTCCTGATTCCTTGCGTATGCGCACCCCACCGACGGCGTCTTTTTGTTGGACGAAATGAACGGTTGGTTCTGCCATACTCCGGACGGGCGCACTGCGTGTCGCAGGAAATGCGTCTGGCCGGTGGTTAAGCTTGAGTGGTTCGGGTGGAGTAAAAGAGAAACCCGGTGGGGAGGTGCCCACACCGGGTTATGGTGTCAAACGAATGCTGCTAACGATATCTCCTGCTTCTTGCCGCTGCGATACGCTGGCGGCGCAAGGCCTCACGTTGTTTGCGACGACGATACTCGCTCGGTTTTTCGTAGCTTTTTTTCAACTTCAGGCGCTTGAAGAGGCCATCGTTCTGGATCTTCTTCTTCAGAATACGCATGGCTTTTTCGAGATCGTTATCGAAAACCTTGACTTCAATTGCTTTCAAACTGGCTCAACCCCCCTTTTTCCCATCGCCTGGTCATGCTGCTTGGTTATATCTCAACCTTGATGGTTATTTTCAAAATTTTAAAACGTTATTTGTAGCAAATAAAGATAGAACGATCAAGTCAAATTTGTCCGAAAAACAAAAACGGTGAAACCGCCGTTGGCGGTTTCACCGTTGCATATGGGTTAGTCCAGCTTGGAGACCAGTTCGGCGGTCACTTCCTTCACGCTGGGGGCGCCGTCCAGGGTAATGTATTTCAGGCCCGCTCCGGCTAGATCCTTGAAGTAGTAGGCCGATGCCAGGGTGCCTTCAGTGGCGTCGTAGTAGATGTTGTGGCGCTTGTTGATGGCCGACTCGTCCTGATCGTCGTCGCGGGTCTTCAGATCGCCGCCGCACACCCGGCACTTGTCTCCGTCGGGCTTGATAGCGTCAATGTAGATGTTGTTGGGGTGGTTGTTGTCGTTGACGCACAGACGGCGGCCCATAATCCGGTTCTTGGCGATTTCGCGGTCCAGAAGAATTTCCACGACGATGTCAAGGGCCATGCCGGCTTCCTTGAGGGCCTCGTCCAGTTTGATGGCCTGGTTCTTGTTACGCGGAAATCCGTCCAGTAGCCAGCCGTTCTTGCAGTCGTCTTGTTTCAGACGGTCGAGGATCATGGGAATGGTGATCTCGTCGGGAACCAGATCGCCCTTGTCGATGTAAGCCTTGGCCTGGGCGCCCAGCTCGGTGCCTTTGCCGATATTTTCGCGAAAGATCGCCCCGGATTCGATATGCGGGGTGTTGTACTTCTCTTTCAGGATTGCGCCCTGGGTTCCCTTGCCGCTGCCGTTAGGGCCAAAAAACAAGATATTCATTCCGCTTCTCCTTTCTTCGTCCCGTGAATGGCTACACAGGATCCATGAAAATGCCAATCGCACCGCGATTTTAAGAGCTTGCTTTACGGATTGTAAAACGAGCTTTTTGGGGCAATCGCCGGGTGCCGTTCGTTTTCGTTTGATGCGGCCGACATAACCGCAACCTTAATTTTAAGTGGTTGAATACAGGCGGGCTGGCACCGAAGGGATCGTTTCCAGCTAACGTGCGTTAGTACAGAATGTATAAGGGCTTGTCAAGCAAACACATGTTCACCCATAAACCGGCCAATTCGACCGATATCCGCGTTATACGAAAATTATTATCCTCGGAATATCAACCATATACACCCCAAGGGTACTTCCTTCGGGCGCCTCCGGTAAAAATTTTCGAAAGCCTTGATCTCGGCATAATTGACCGATTTATGCATTGATACAGAGGAAGCCACATATCGCTTCAGATCATCCCTCATCCGTCTTCTGTCCTCTGACCTCCGAATTCCGCCTTCCGATCCAAATAAGCGCGCACCCACGCCAGCGCCTCATCCCGTGTGGCCAGCTCACCGGACAGGCGTCGTTCATTCACCTGTTTTAAAATCCTTCCCAACTGGGGAGATGGGGCCAGGCCGAAGATGTCCACCAGGTCGTGACCATCGATCAGGGGGGGCAGGGCGGCCCGGTGGCTGCAAAAGTCCCGATAGGCAGTCAGCGCCTCACTGCAGAAATGGATGAAGCCTTCGTCCCTGCCATCGATTACCGGACGCTTGGCCATGATGTCGGCCATGGTGTGCACGACGATGGGCAGGGTCATATCGCCGCAGCGGTTGAAAAAACGGATCATGCCGCAACGGCCGAGATTGCCGTTTTCCGACGCCAGATAAAGAAAGAGCGGCCGGATGTGGTGACGAATGATGGCATCGGCGGTCCGGCGCTGCTTGCGGGACAGGCGCAGCCGTTCGGAAACGCCGGCGGCAATGTCGGCGCTTTTGCCCGCATGGCCGTAAAAATGGACCTGGCCCGCCGCATCCACCCGGCGTGTGGCAGGCTTGCCCACATCGTGAAGCAGGCAGGCATATTTGAGTATGGGCGCGTGGCGGGCCAGATTCTGTTCTTCGGCAATGTCGGCCAATTTCGGATAGCGGGAGCCGAACCCGACGATCAGCCGTTCCAGGTGGGTATAGGCCTGGAGGCTGTGCTCGAATACATCAAAGGCGTGGTACTGGTTCTGGCCGCAGCCGACGGTGGGAGCAAGCTCCGGGAAAATCGAGATTAGCAGCCCGCTATCCGCCATATCGTGGACGTGCGGCGCCGAACGGTCGCCGGTCAGCAGTTTTTCCAGCTCGGCCCAGATCCGTTCGGCGGCAACACCTCTGATCAGGCGGTGATGCCTGGCGATGGCGGTCCGGGTTTCGGAATCGATGGAATAACCCAGCGCTGCGGCCAGGCGGTAAGCCCGAACCAGGCGGGCCGGATCTTTTTCCAGGGCCGCGGACGAAACCATGCGAATGGTCCGTCGCTGCATATCGGCCAGGCCGCCGGCGCAGTCCACCAGCCGGCGCGAGCGGATGTCCCAGGCCATGGCGTTGACGGTAAAGTCCCGCCGCTGCAAATCGACTTCGATGCCGGGGCCATCAAGGGGGGTTAGGTCGATCATGATATCCGGCGAAGCCACCCGCAGCACCTCGAAGCCTCTGTTGCCCAGGTCCACAACGGTTCCACCGGTTTTTGCGGCGATCTGGCCGGCGATACGGCGGATATTGCCATCCACCGCCAGATCGAAATCCGCCGGTCGACGGCCGGCCAAAAGATCCCGCACGCTTCCGCCGACCAGATAGACGGCATCGGTGGTCTCGGGAAGAAACTCCAGATCGAAGCGGGAGAAGTCAGGCATGGCTTGCTTTTGCAATTATCGGCATTTGATCGTCGTTGCGCAGGCAGGGTAGGGGACGAAAAAAATTTCGCCGCCTGCGACTGCTATCCAGTCGTTTCAATTCCTTTGCCATCATGGTCCGGATGGATTCAAATTCTCTTGACACCGGCGAAATCATGATATAACTGTTCACATATCCCCACGGGCAGACCCGCTCCGGGGAACATTTTTCGATAACCTCTATCACAAAAGCACGCATATTCCTCCAAAAAAAACCAACAGCCCAACCCAATTCACCTGAAGGCACCGTAGCATCATGAAACCTGGAATGCAGGCTTGGGGGGCATCGCCTTATCGCCGTTGCAGATAGTCGGTTGTGCTGTTGTATTCAACATCCCAAATGGTCGTTTCGCGGACACCGAAAATTCAAGCCATGCGCGCTAACCAATCCTAACGTGGAGTGTTTTCATGAACATCGTAGAATTGAAAAACAAGAAGATCAACGAACTGAACAAAATGGCCAAGCAGCTCAATATCGAAGGGGCTGCCGGCATGCGCAAACAGGAGCTGATTTTTTCGCTGCTCCAGGCCCAGATCGAAAAAAATGGATTGATTTACGGTGAAGGAACGCTTGAGATCCTGCCCGACGGTTTCGGTTTCCTGCGGGCCCCCAACTACAATTATCTGCCCGGTCCGGACGACATCTACGTTTCGCCGTCCCAGATCCGGCGCTTCAACCTGAGAACCGGGGACACGGTTTCCGGCCAGATCCGGCAGCCCAAAGAGTCCGAACGCTATTTCGCCCTGCTCAAGGTCGAGGCCGTCAACTACGAAGATCCTGAGGTGGCCCGTGAGAAGATTCTTTTCGACAACCTGACGCCCCTGTACCCGGAACAAAAGGTCAACCTGGAAGTCGACCCGGAAAACTACTCCGCCCGTATCATGGATCTGCTGACGCCCATCGGCTTCGGGCAGCGCGGATTGATCGTCTCTCCGCCGCGTTCCGGTAAAACCATGCTGCTGCAGTGCATTGCCAACTGCATCGTCAAGAACCACAAGGATATCGTTCTCTTCGTCCTGCTCATCGACGAGCGACCGGAAGAGGTGACCGACATGGAGCGCTCGGTTAGGGGCGAGGTGATCAGTTCCACCTTCGACGAGCCGGCCGAGCGTCACGTGCAGGTGGCCGAAATGGTCATCGAAAAGGCCAAACGGCTGGTGGAGCACAAGAAGAACGTCGTCATTCTGCTGGACAGCATCACCCGCCTGGCGCGGGCCTACAACTCGGTCATGCCGCCCAGCGGCAAGATCCTCTCCGGCGGTGTGGACTCCAACGCCCTGCAACGCCCCAAGCGCTTTTTCGGCGCGGCCCGCAACATCGAGGAGGGCGGCAGCCTGACCATCATCGCCACCGCTCTGGTGGATACCGGCAGCCGTATGGACGAGGTCATCTTCGAAGAGTTCAAGGGCACCGGCAACATGGAAATTCAACTGGACCGCCGCCTGGCCGACAAGCGCATCTTCCCGGCCATCGACATCAAGAAATCCGGTACCCGCAAGGAGGAACTGCTCCTCGACGAGGCCACCTTGAACCGGGTCTGGATTCTGCGAAAACTGTTTTCTTCATTGAATCCTTCCGACAGCCTCGAATTTTTACTTGAAAAAATGAACGGAACGCGTGATAATGCCGATTTCCTGGATTCGATGAATGCTTAAAATTATTTATAGGGGGTTGAAATCACAATGAAAACCGATATTCATCCGGAATATTTCGATACAACCATCCAGTGTGCCTGCGGCAACGTCGTAGAGGTTGGATCGACGAAAAAGGATATCCGCGTGGAAATTTGCTCCAAATGCCACCCGTTTTTCACCGGGAAACAGAAACTGGTGGATACGGCCGGCCGTATCGAGCGGTTCAGAAAAAAATACGAAAAGTTTCAGAAGAATCAGTAGCGCGTTTATCCCCATCTTTCTTTTCAGGCTGCATTCGGTGCCTGGTCGAACGGACCGGCACCGGGTCCCGCCCGCCCCGAGCGTTTCATTACCCGATCCCATTTTACAATAGTAGGCGGATGCCCTGCCGGCGACACATCGGTACTTGGCTGGAAAGGTTGTCCGTTCGTATCCGGGGGTGCCCATGTTCGATAAATTAAAAGGTGTAGAAGACCGTTTTAAGGAACTGGAGCGGCTGCTGTCCGATCCGAAGGTCGTTCAAGACAGGGACGCCTACCAGAAATACATACGCGAACACGCCGAGATTTCATCGGTTGTGGCTGCCTTTCGGCAGTTCAAACAGGTGGATCGGGAACTGGACGACAGCCTCGACCTGCTGCACGATGACGACCCGGAGATGAAGGCCATGGCGGCCGAAGAGGTCGAACGGCTGGAAGCGGAAAAGGCGCGCCTTAAAGAGGAATTGAAGGTGCTGTTGATTCCCAAAGATCCCCTGGACGACAAGAACGTGATTCTTGAAATTCGCGCGGGTACCGGCGGCGACGAGGCCGGACTGTTTGCCGGAGATTTGTTTAAGATGTACCAGCGCTATGCCGACGCCCGGGGGTGGAAGGTCGAGGTGATGGATCACCACGCCACCGGTGTGGGGGGGCTCAAGGAGATCATTGCCAGTGTCAACGGCAAAGGCGCCTACAGCCGTCTGAAATTCGAAAGCGGCACCCATCGCGTCCAGCGGGTGCCGACCACCGAGACCCAGGGGCGCATCCACACCTCGGCGGTGACCGTGGCGGTGCTGCCCGAGGCCGAAGAGATCGAACTGAAAATCGATCCCAACGAACTCAAGGTGGATGTCTACCGCTCCTCGGGACCCGGCGGCCAGTCCGTCAACACCACCGATTCGGCGGTGCGCATCACCCACCTGCCATCCGGTCTTGTGGTTACCTGCCAGGACGAAAAATCCCAGCATAAAAACAAGGCCAAAGCCTTGAAGGTCCTGCGGTCCCGTCTGTTCGACCAGATGGTCCGCGAGCAGAACGAGGAGCGCTCCCAGAACCGTAAGAGCCAAGTGGGCAGCGGTGACCGCAGCGAACGCATTCGGACCTACAATTTTCCCCAGGGGCGGGTCACCGATCATCGCATCGGACTGACATTGTATAAACTGGATGCCGTTTTGCAGGGCGACGTGGACGAGGTCATCGATCCACTGATCACCCACTATCAGAGCCAGGCCCTCCAGCACACCGAAGGCGTCGATGTCTGAACCTGAAACATGGACCCTGTTGCGGCTGGTTCGATGGACCACCGGCTATTTTCAGGAGCACGCCATCGAAAGTGCGCGCAGCGAGGCGGAAATCCTGCTGGCCCATTGCCTGGGAATGCGTCGCATCGACCTTTACCTGAATTACGACCAGCCGCTGACGGAAGCGGAACTGGCAAATTTCAAAGCCCTGATCAAACGGCGCGTCGCCCGTGAGCCTTTGGCTTATATTACCGGAACCCGTGAGTTCTGGTCCATGGAACTGGCCGTCGGCCCGTCAGTACTGATTCCCCGGCCGGAAACCGAATGCCTGGTGGAGGCGGTGCTGCCCGATCTCGATGATCCCGACGGTCAGTCCAAACGGGTGCTGGATCTGGGTACCGGTTCGGGGGCCATTGCCATCGCCCTGGCCCACGAGCATCCCGAACACCGCTATGTGGCCATGGATCGGTTCCCGTCGGCCCTGAGGATCGCCAGGCAAAATGCACGCACCCACCGGGTGGATCGTTGCATCCAATGGTTCTGCGGCGATTGGGATGCGGCCCTGGCAGACCGGGGGAATGGCTTTGACCTCATCGTCTCCAACCCGCCCTATATCCGCAACGGCGACATGGCCGCGCTGCAGCCGGAAATCCGCCTGCACGAACCGGTTGCGGCCTTGGATGGCGGCGAGGACGGCTTGCTGTATTTGCGGCAGATCATCGCGTCGGCCAACGGCTATCTGCGGGGCGGCGGCCTGTTGGCCCTGGAGATGGGCTGCGACCAGGCCGACGCGGTCCGATCCCTGGCTAAGGCTGCCGGCTGCTACGATGCCATCCGGATTCTTAAAGACTACAGTGGGCTGGATCGGGTGGCGGTGATGGCGCGTAGCTCATAGCTCATAGCGGGTAGGTTAAAGACGTTTCAATCCACATGCTATGAGCTATGAGCTATGAGCTATGAGCTGCGTACTATCAGCTCAAAAAAGGCTTGCGACCCGCAATGTTTTTTGTTAACTAAACTCGTTTTTAAACCACACGCCTGTGGACCCGGTCCCGGTGCTTTTCTAAAGGAAAGAAGGAAAGTCGGATTCGGGGGTGAAGCGGGCGAAGGCAAAACCAACACCAAGGAGAGAATCATGGCTTACGTTACAATGAAAGAACTGCTGGAAGCCGGTGTCCATTTCGGGCACCAGACCAAACGCTGGAACCCCAAAATGAAACCCTATATTTTCGGGGCCCGCAACGGCATCTACATTGTCGATCTGCAAAAAACCGTCAGAATGTTCCGCGATGCCTACGACTTTATCGTGGATACGGTTGCGTCCGGCAAGAGCCTTCTTTTTGTGGGAACCAAGAAACAGGCCCGCGAATCGATTTACGAGGAGGCCAACCGTTCCGAAATGTTCTACGTCCACAACCGCTGGCTGGGCGGCATGATGACCAATTTCCAGACCGTCAAGAAAAGCGTCGATCGTCTGAACTATCTCAACACCATCGAAAACGACGGTTCCATCGAACTGTTCCCCAAAAAGGAACGGTTGAAGCTGGGCAAGGAGCGTACGAAGCTCGACAGCACCCTGGGCGGCATCCGCAGCATGACCAAGCTGCCCGGTGCCTTGTTTGTCATCGATCCCAAGAATGAAGCCATTGCCGTGCGCGAAGGCCGGCGGCTGGGCATTCCCATCGTGGCCGTTGTCGACACCAACTGCGATCCCGACGAAATCGATCATCCCATCCCCGGCAACGACGACGCCATCCGGGCCATTCGCCTGATTACTTCCAAAATGGCCGATGCCTGCATCGAGGGACGGGCGCGTTTCAAGGAGCGTCAGCAGGCCGAGGCCGACAAGGGAGAAGAAACCTCCGAATTGGAGACCGCCGCGGCGGAACTCAAACCCGGAGAACGCAAAGTGATTTCCGACGGCACCGACGGACCGGTGGTCGAGATTATTCGCAAGGGGGCCGCAGAGGAAGCCGGTGAGACCGAAGAAGAGGCAGCAACACCAGAAGCAGAACCCACGGGAGAATAAGTCACATGTCCAACATAAGTGCAGCAATGGTAAAAGAACTCCGTGAGAAATCCGGAGCCGGTATGATGGATTGCAAGGCGGCGTTATCCGAATGCGGCGGCGAGATGGAAAAGGCCATCGATTATCTGAGGAAGAAAGGGATTGCCACCGCCGCCAAGCGGGCCGGGCGCGCCACTTCCGAAGGCACCGTTCAGTCCTACATTCACATGGGCGGCAAAATCGGTGTTATGGTGGAAGTCAACTGCGAAACCGATTTCGTGGCCAAGACCGACGATTTCAAAGACTTTGCCAGAAATATCGCCATGCATGTGGCGGCCACCAACCCGGTGGGTATCGTTCCCGAAGATGTCCCCCGGGATGTCGTCGACCGCGAACGCGAGATTTACAAAGCCCAGGTGCTGGAGATGGGCAAACCCGAGAACATGGTCGAAAAGATCGCCGAAGGCAAGCTGAACAAATTCTTCAAGGAAAGCTGCCTGATGAACCAGCAGTACGTCAAGGAGCCGGACAAGACCGTCGCCGACTACCTCAACGAGGTGATCGCCAAGACCGGTGAGAAAATTACCATCAAACGATTCGCCAGATTTCAGATCGGGACGGAATAAGCGTGGCGTCAAAATACAAAAGGATTCTGCTCAAATTGAGCGGGGAAGCCCTGATGGGAGATCAGGGCTTCGGCATCAGCCCGGACATGCTTTCCTATGTGGCTCGGGAAGTCCGCAGCATCGTCGAACTGAACGTGCAACTGGCCATTGTTGTCGGCGGAGGCAATATTTTCCGCGGTGTGGCGGCCAGTTCTTTCGGCATGGAGCGTACGTCGGCCGATCACATGGGGATGCTGGCAACGGTGCTCAACAGTCTGGCCCTGCAGGACGCCCTTGAAAAAACGGGTATTCAGACCCGTGTCCAGACGGCCATCTCCATGCACGAAGTCGCCGAACCCTATATCCTTCGCCGGGCGTTGCGGCATCTTGAAAAGGGGCGGGTGGTCATTTTTGCCGCCGGATCGGGAAATCCCTATTTCACCACCGATACCGCCGCGGTCCTGCGTGCCAAGGAGATCCATGCGGAGATCCTGCTCAAGGCAACCAAGGTCAACGGATTGTACGATTCCGATCCCGAAAAGAACGCCAACGCCCGCTTCATCAAGACCATCAGTTACATGGAAGTGCTCGAAAAACAGCTAAAAGTGATGGACATGACGGCCATCTCCCTGGCCATGGACAATCAACTCCCGCTGATGGTGTTCAATCTGAAAGAGAAGGGCAATATCGCCAAGGTGGTTCTCGGAGAAAACGTCGGAACCACCATCGGCGGACAGCCTGCCCCCTGATTGTAGAATGGCCGACCGGCCCGCCGATTAACCCCGTTTTTCAGCGAGGTACAGCCACCATGATCGAAGAGACACTTCAGGAAACCAAAGAGCGGATGGGGAAAACCATCGCCGCCCTCGAAAACGAACTCAAGCGGGTGAGAACCGGTCGTGCGTCGTTGTCGCTGCTGGACGGTATTCGGGTCGATTACTACGGCACGCAGACCCCGCTGAATCAGATGGCCTCCCTGTCGGTGCCCGAAAGCCGCCTGATCGTCATCCAACCCTGGGATGTATCCGGCATCAAGGAGATCGAAAAGGCCATCTTGAAGTCCGACCTCGGCCTGACGCCGTCTTCCGACGGCAAACTGATTCGCATCTCCATCCCGCCGTTGACCGAAGAACGCCGCAAGGAACTGGTCAAGGTGGTCAGCAAGATGTGCGAGGAGCACAAGATCGCTACCCGCAATATTCGTCGGGACGCCAACGAACTGCTCAAAGGCTTTAAAAAGGATGGCGACATCTCGGAAGACGACGCCTTCAAGGCCCAGGACAGTGTGCAGAAAATCACCGACGAATTCATCGCCAAGATCGACGAGATCTACAAAGAAAAAGAGAAGGAAATCCTTGAATTCTAGTTCTTCCATGCGGAATGAACTTGATCCCGACCGGATACCCAAACACGTTGCCGTCATCATGGACGGCAACGGCCGCTGGGCCCAAAAGCGCCTCTTAAATCGCCTGAAGGGGCACGAAAAAGGCGCCGAAGCCGTGCGGACCATCGTGCGGACGGCCCGCAAGCTGAATATCGACGCTCTCACCCTCTACGCTTTTTCCACCGAAAACTGGCAGCGCCCGCAGACCGAGGTTTCCGGGCTCATGTTTCTGCTGCGGCGCTTTCTGGAAACCGAGCGGCCGACGCTCATGGGAAACGACATCCGGCTCAATGTCATCGGTCAGATCCACCGGCTCCCCGAAGCCGTGCGCAAGGACCTGAAGGCCGTCATGGCCGAAACCGCCGTCAACAATAAGATGGTCCTGACCCTGGCGCTGAGCTACGGTGCCCGTACCGAGATCGTTGATATGGTCAGGCAGATTTCCGCTGCCTCCAAAAAAGGAACCATCGATCCGTCGGCGGTGACCCCCGAGATGGTGGCCGATCACCTCTATACCCGCGAACTGCCGGACCCCGATTTGCTGATTCGCACCAGCGGGGAGATGCGCATCAGCAACTTTCTACTTTGGCAGATCGCCTATGCGGAGATCTTTTTTACACCGACGCTGTGGCCCGACTTCGGCGAAGAGGAGTTCATTCGAATCCTCAAGGATTACCAGCAACGGGAGAGGCGTTTCGGCGCCATTCCCTCCGGCTGACGACCCATAAGGCCGCAACCAAAGGAATCCCATGCACCTGAAGCGCTGGATTACCGGAATTACCGCCCTGCCCATCCTCTACCTGCTGGTGTGGATCGGCGGGATCGTTTTTTACCTGCTGGTTGCCGCCGCCAGCATCATCACGCTCTGGGAGTATTACCGGATCGTATTTGCGTCCGATGGCCCGTTTCAAGAGCGCCTGATGCCCATTCTCGGTCTGGTTTTCGCCCCGGCGATCGTCTGGGCTTTCTACGACGGGAAAATGGACGCCGCCCCCTTGATTCTGGCCGTGGATCTCATCCTGACGGCCGGACTGAGCCTGCCGCTTTTCAAGGATGATCCGCAGGCACCCGCACTGGTTGCCAAACAGGTTCTGGGGCTGGTGTACATCCCTTTGTTTCTGTCCTTTCTGGTTCTCATCCGGTTCAGCCCCGACGGCGTCGCCTGGATTTTCTGGCCGTTGCTGATCGTTTTCGCCGGCGATACCGGGGCCTTTTATACCGGCACATACCTGGGACGCCACAAACTTTGCCCATGGGTCAGCCCCAAAAAGACTATCGAGGGCAGCCTGGGCGGGCTGACGGTCAACGTCGCCGTGGCCCTGATCTATAAATCCCTGCTGCTGCCGGATCTGGCAACTGTACCCTGCATCCTGTTTGCCCTGATCATCGGCGCCGCCGGCCAGGCAGGCGACCTGTTCGCATCCGAATTCAAACGCTCGGCCGGGGTCAAGGATTCCGGAACCCTGCTTCCCGGCCATGGGGGCTTCCTCGACCGGCTGGATGCCCTTCTGTTTGCCTCGCCGCTTGCCTATCTGTTGAAAATCGGTATATTCTAATCGGGATCGTCATTCGGCCAAGGAAATTCGAACCGTTATGAAAACCCTATCCATACTGGGTGCCACCGGCTCCATTGGATCCAATGCCCTTGATATTGTCCGCCGGTTTCCGGATTTGTTCAGGGTGTGCGCACTTACGGCCAAAACCAATGTGGACGCACTGGCCCGGCAGATTGTGGAATTTCATCCCTGCCTGGCCGCCGTGGTGGACGACGAACAGGCCCGGCGGTTGAAACAATTGCTCCCGGATACCGTGGACGTTGAAATCGTAACCGGCGAGACCGGCTATGTCCAGGCCGCCGTATGCCCGGAGGCCGATCTGGTGCTGGGGGCCATGGTCGGTGCGGCTGGGCTGATGCCGACCCTTGCCGCCATCGATGCCGGCAAGGATATTGCCCTGGCCAACAAGGAAACCCTGGTGATGGCCGGCGCCATCGTTATGGAGCGGGTTGCCCGCCGCAGCGTCAAGCTGATGCCCGTGGACAGCGAACACAGCGCCATATTCCAGAGCATGGCCGGTCGGGGAGACAATGCGGTGCGTGAAATTTTGCTGACCGCATCGGGCGGCCCCTTTTTAAGCCGCCCCAAAGACACCTTCGAAGGGATCACCCCAGAAGACGCTCTGCGCCATCCCAACTGGTCCATGGGCAGCAAGATCACCATCGACTCGGCCACCTTGATGAACAAGGGGTTGGAAGTGATCGAAGCGCGGTGGCTCTTCGATATCGACTTTGCCCACATCAAGGTGGTGGTGCATCCCCAGAGCATCATCCATTCCATGGTGACCTATGCGGACGGTGCGGTGATCGCCCAGATGGGAATCCCGGACATGAAAGGGGCCATCGCCTACGGACTTTCCCATCCCCGGCGGCTGCCGCTGGATGTACCGGTGCCCGATTTTCCCGGCATCGGGACCTTTACCTTCGAAGAACCGGATCTGGATCGCTTTCCCTGCCTGGCGCTGGCCTATGCCGCCGGCAAGCAAGGCGGCGCCTGTCCGGCCGTGCTCAACGCTGCCAATGAGGTGGCCGTGGCGGCCTTTCTGGAAAACCGTTTGCCCTTTAATGGGATCTACCCGATCATCGACCGGACCTTGAACCGGCACACGCAAAACGATGGTGCCGGCCTTGACGAAATTCTCGCAGCGGACGGCTGGGCCCGGAAAACGGCTCGGGAACTGATCCGCCAGCAGGAGCGTTAGCGTATCGCCTATGACTACGAGTATTTTTGCCTTTGTTGTCGTCCTCGGAATTCTGATCTTCTTCCACGAGTTGGGGCATTTTCTCGTCGCCAGGCTGTTTGGCGTCGGCGTCGAGAAGTTTTCCCTGGGGTTCGGGCCGCGCCTGTTCGGTAAAACCGTCGGGATCACCGACTATCGCGTCTCGGCCATTCCGCTTGGCGGATACGTCAAGATGGTGGGAGACGAACCCGATGCCGAAATCGATCCCGAACTGATCCCGAAGTCCTTCACCCATAAACATGTGTTCAAGAAAATCCTGATCGTTGCTGCCGGGCCCTTTTTCAACCTGCTTCTGGCCATGATCATCTATGCCGGTTTTTTCTTTTTCGTGGGTACCGAAGATATCCGTCCGGTGATCAACCACGTGGACGGTGAAAGCCCGGCCGCTGTTGCCGGTTTGACGACCGGCGACGTGATCGCAGCCATCGACGGCGAGACCGTGACATCCTGGAGCGACATCAACCGGCTGATGGAGGCGGGTCAGGGCCGGGCCGTAAAGATCACCGCCAGACGCGGAGAAAACGTCTTTACGGTTGATGTTGCTCCCCGGACCAAAGTGACCAAGGATATTCTGGGTGACGACGTATCTTATTACGACGCCGGTTTTTCCGGGTTGCCGCCCCTTCAGGCTGTTGTCGGCGACGTTGCCGAGGGGTATCCGGCCAAGAAAGCCGGCATGCGCAAAGGGGATCGGATCGTTGCCATCAACGGGCAGTCCATTGACGGCTGGAATGCGATGAAGGAGGTAATCTCCAAGAGCAAAGGCGGTCCGCTGACGATTCAGGTCGTGCGGGAGGGAGAGAACCGCACCTTCGAAATCGTTCCGGTGCTGTTCAGCGAAGAAAACCTGCTCGGCGAAAAGGTGGACAGCTATCGCATCGGCATCTCCACCCCGGGAGTCATCATTCCCGAAGCCGACCGCATCACCATCAAGCGCGGCCCCTTCCAGGCGGTGTGGGAGGGCGTGGATCAGACCTACCAGATCTGCCGCCTGACCCTGCTTTCCATCGGCAAGCTGATCAAGGGGACCGTTTCCACCAAGACCCTGGGCGGGCCCATCATGATTGCCGAAATGGCCGGTCAGCAGGCCAGGGAGGGATTGACCAATCTGACTTTTTTCATCGCCGTACTCAGCATCAACCTGGCGGTGCTCAACTTTCTGCCCATTCCGGTGCTCGACGGTGGCCATCTGCTGTTTTTTTTCATCGAGGCCGTCATGGGGCGTCCCGTCAACACGCGTATGCGTGAAATTGCCCAGCAGGCCGGCATTTTTCTTCTGATTATGTTGATGATTTTTGTCTTTTATAATGATATTACACGTATATTTTCCAGTTGAAGAAACCAATTGTGAATGATGAATTTTTAATTTTGAATGAATGCATTCTGTCGATTATAAGAACGACAGCATACGACCATTCAAAATTCAACACTAAAAATTCAAAATCAGTCAGGTAACCCATGCCTCATCGAATCGAAGTTACGTTAAAAGAGCAACTTTTAGACGCGGAGGGTCAGTCCCTTCGCCAGAAAGCCAAGGATTACTTCGACATCGATCTGCAGCAGGTTCGCACGGTTCATATCGTCACCATCGATGCGGGTCTGACAGCCGAGCAGGTGGAGCGGATTCGTGCGGAAATTTTCACCAACCCGGTCACCCAGGTTTCTTCCCTTGCGCCCCTGGCAATGGATTTCGACTGGATCATCTGGGTGGGGTTCCGGCCCGGCGTGCGCGACAACCCCGGGGCCACCGCCGTCGAAGCCATGGAAGACCTGCTGCACCTGAAGCTGAACGCCGCGGAAGCCGTTTACACCTCCAAACGCTACTGCCTGAAGGGAAGCGGTGTTACCCGCAGCGATGCCGAGAAGATCGCCGGCGAACTTTTGGCCAATGACATCATCCAGCAATGGGCGGTGTACGACAAGGGGCAGTGGGATCCTTCCGCCGGCATCGGGTTCGTCATTCCCAAGGTAAAGCTGGACCATCGGCCCGAGGTGGCAACGCTGGCCATCGACAGCGACGAAACATTAGCCCGGCTCAGCGACGAGCGCAGCCTTTCCCTGAATCCCAACGACATCCCCACGATCCGCGCCTATTTTATGAAATCCGAAGTACAAAGCCAGCGCGGGGAAGTCTCTTTGTCCGATCCCACGGATGTGGAACTGGAATACATCTCCCAGGCCCGTAGCGACCACTGCAACCACAATACCTTCGGCGGCCGGTTTTACTACAGGGACCTGGCTTCCGGAGAAGAGGAAACCATCGACAGCCTGTTCAAAACCTACATCGAAGGCCCTACACTGGCCCTGAAGGCGGAGAAGGACTGGGTGGTTTCCGTGCTGTGGGACAACGCGGGGGTCGGGCGCTTCGACGATGGCCACAACTACGTGATCACCGGCGAAACCCATAACTCGCCTTCCAACATGGAGGCCTACGGCGGGGCCATTACCGGCATCGTGGGCATCTACCGGGATCCCATGGGCACGGGCAAGGGCAGCAAGCTCATCATGGGCAGCTACGGCTACTGCATGGGACCGCGGAATTACGACGGCGACCTCAAACCGCGGTTGCATCCCCGCAGACTGCTGGACGGCGTGATCGAAGGGGTGCGCGACGGCGGCAACAAGAGCGGCATTCCGACGCCCTTCGGCCAAGTGATGTTTCATCCGGGGTACCTGGGCAAGTGCCTGGTTTTCGTCACAGCATTAGGCATCATGCCGGCCGAAATCCAGGGCGAACCGTCGGACCAGAAAACCATTTTCCCCGGAGACCTGGCCATCATGTGCGGCGGCCGGGTGGGCAAGGACGGCATCCACGGCGTGACCGCATCCTCGGCCACCTTTTCCGCCAACACCCCGGCCGGCCACGTTCAGATCGGCGACCCCTACACCCAGAAGAAGATGCACGATTTTCTGATCGAAGCCAGGGACGAAGGCCTGATCCGCTTTATCACCGACAACGGTGGCGGAGGGTTGTCTTCCTCCATCGGCGAGAGCGCCCGCTTCTCCAACGGCTGCGACATCCAACTGGAAAAGGTGCCCTTGAAGTACGACGGCCTGGACCAGTGGGAGATCTGGATCTCCGAATCCCAGGAGCGCATGACCGTGGCCATCGACCCGGCCCATCTGGAACGCTTCATGGAACTGTCCCGTCTGCACGCGGTGGAAAGCACCGTCATCGGCAGCTATACGGACAGCGGCAAGATCCACATCACTTACAACGGCGTTCCCTGCGCCCACATCGACCTGGATCTTCTCACCTCGGCTTTCCCCCAATGGGAGTTCGCGGCCGAGTGGCAGCCGCCGGTCCTGAGGGGCCTGAAGGAACCGGTGCTCGGCTTGCCGGATAACTATGCCGCCCTGATTCTCGACATGCTGAAACGGCCCAACATCTGCTCCAAGGAGTGGGTCTGCCGCCAGTACGACCACGAGGTCCAGGGTACCAGCGTCATCAAGCCGTTGGTGGGCGCCGGGCGGGATGTGCCCAGCGATGCGGCCGTGATTCGGCCGGTGTTGACCTCTTCGAAGGGATTGGTTTTCTCCCAGGCCCTGATCCCCATGTACTCGGCCATCGACGCCTATCACATGACCGCCTGTACCATCGACGAGGCGGTGCGCCGGGCCGTTGCCGTGGGCGGGGACCCGGATCGCTTCGGCGGGGTGGACAATTTCTGCTGGCCCAACATTCAGTACGACGGGCGCAAGAACCCCGACGGCAAACACAAGGCCGCCCAACTGGTGCGTTCGTGCAAGGCCCTCAAGGAGATGTGCACAACCTACGGCATCCCCCTGCTTTCCGGCAAGGATTCCATGTATGTGGACGGCCACCTGCCGGGCCGCTACGGAGAGACCCACAAGGTTTCCGCTTTAGAGACCCTCCAGTTTTCCATCTCCGGCGTGATGGACGATGTCTGCCGGTGCGTTACCATGGATGCCAAGGTCCCCGGCGACAGCGTCTACGTGGTCGGGCTGACCCGCGATGAACTGGGCGGTTCCGAATACTACGAACTTTTTGGGTACATCGGGCTGCATGTACCCCGGGTTGAAGCCGGCGCATTCGAGAGCCGCTATCGGGCTGTGGCCAAGGCCATCGGCCAGGGTCTGCTGGCCTCCTGCCACGGCATCTACCGCGGCGGACTGGCCGTTCATATGGCCCTAGTGGCCATGGGCGGGGAACTGGGCCTGGAGGTAGACCTGGGCAAGGTGCCGGTCCAAGGTATCGACCGGGAGGACACCTTGCTGTTTTCCGAAAGCGCCGGCCGGTTTATCGTTACCGTTGCGCCTGAAAACCGGGCCGCTTTTAAAGAGCTGTTGGCAGGACAGCCGATGGCCTGCGTGGGCCGGGTGACCGAGGCGCCGGAACTGACCATCAATGGCCTCGACGGTTTGCGGCTGGCGTCCCTGACCGTCGAAGAGATGAAGGCGGCCTGGAAAGGGCCGTTCGGGGATTTGATATGAGCACGCAACCCAAGGTACTGGTGTTGACGGGATTCGGTCTGAACTGCGACCATGAAACGGCTTACGCATTCGAACGTGCCGGCGCTGCGGCCCGACGGGACCACATCAACGCCCTGATTGACGGCGATGTGCGGCTGGACGACTACCAGATTCTGGCCTTCGGCGGCGGCTTCAGCTGGGGCGACGACCATGGTGCCGGCGTGATTCAGGCTCTGCGGCTCAAGACCAATATCGGCGATAAACTGCTCGATTTCGTGGGGGCAGGAAAGCTGGTCATCGGCATCTGCAACGGATTTCAGACCCTGGTCAACCTTGGCCTGCTGCCCGGCATCGACGGCGAATACACCCGCCGGTCCGTGGCCCTGATCGCCAACGATTGCGGCAATTTCCGCGATCAATGGGTGCGGGTAACCATCAATCCCGATTCGCCCTGCGTTTTCACCCGGGGAATGAAAACCCTGGATATGCCGGTCCGGCACGGTGAGGGCAAGTTCTATGCAGAGCGAGAGACCCTGCAAACCCTGGCGGATGATCACCAGGTGACCATGCAGTATGCCTTGCCCGATGGCCAGGCGGCCGAGGGCGCCTTTCCCCACAACCCCAACGGCTCGTTGGCGGACATCGCCGGCATCTGCGACCCCAGCGGTCGCGTTTTCGGTCTGATGCCCCACCCGGAAGCCTACAACCATGTCACCAACCACCCGGACTGGACCCGGCGAAACGAAGAGCAAAAGCGCAGCGGAAAAGCCGTGACCAGCGATGTCGGCGATGGAATCCGGATTTTTGAAAATGCGGTGGCTTATTTGGGCAGCTAATGGGGCAGTATCTATCTGAGCGTTTCCCATGAACCTTCGAAGCACATTAACCCGCAGAGAATTGCGCCTGTTCCGATTGACCGATCGCCTGTTCCGTTTTATCGGACGGATTCCACGCCCTGCGGCAAAGCGAATCGGCAACGCTTTGGGAGAGGCTGCATTCTGGCTGGACAAACGGCACCGGGACATCACCTTAAATAACCTGAGAGCTGCTTTTGAACAGAAACTGGATGCTTCCCAGCGACAGTCGCTTGCCAGGGCCGTTTACCGCAACCTGGGTCAGATTCTGTTTGAGGTTGGATGGTCCCTGAGCGCCGATTGGGAAACGCTTTGCCGGCAGATTACCATAACGGGGCTGGAAAATTACCAGGAAGCCTATCGTCGGGGTAAGGGGGTGCTGGCGATCACCGCGCACATGGGCAACTGGGAATTACTGCCGATTGTAGCCAAACGGGCGCAGATTCCCATCAATATCGTATACCGCCCCCTGGACTTCAAGCCGTTGGACCGCTTTTTCGAACACACCCGATCCCGGTATGGTGCCAAACTGATACCATCGCGGCGTGCCCTGGTGAAAATTCTAAAGGCACTGAGAAAAGGCGAAGCTGTCGCCATGCTGATGGACCAGAACGTGGACTTTTACGAAGGGGTATGGGTCGACTTTTTCGGCCACCCGGCCTGTACGAGCAAGGCCATGGCGGTGATCGCCATGAAAACGGAGGCTGCCGTTCTGCCGGTATTCCTCTATCGGCAAGCGGACGGTTTCCGGGCGGTTTTTGGACAGATCCTGACTCCGGCCGCTTCCACCGGAGACAAACAAAAGGACGTCGAAGCCAGAACCGCCCAGTACACCAAGGTAATCGAAGATGGCGTCCGCGTCGAACCCGACCAGTGGTTCTGGGTCCATCAGCGCTGGAAGACCAGGACCTTCTCTCCCTGGCCCAGACAGGAGCGATCCTCTTGAGCAGAGACTTTTTTAAGCGGCGCGATGTCAAGCGGTTGCTGGTCCGATCCACCAACTGGATCGGCGATGCAGTAATGACGACGCCAGCCGTGCGGACCATCCGCCACCATTTCCCTGACGCCAGCATCAGTCTGCTGGCCAAGCCCTGGGTGGCGCCGGTGTTCGCCCACAGCCCCCATGTGGACGAGATCATCATTTACGAGGCCAATGGCCGACACCGGGGAGTGATGGGCCCGATCCGCCTGGCCAGAGATATACGGCGCCGCGACTTCGATGCGGCCATCCTGTTGCAAAACGCCATCGAAGCGGCCCTGATCGCATTTCTGGCCGGCATCCCGATGCGCATTGGCTTTGACACCGATGCCCGCCGCCTGCTGCTGACCCATCCGGTTCGCTGCACCAGGGCCATCAAGGCCATCCATCAGAGCGGATACTATCTGAAAATCCTGGAAGGAGTGGGGATCCCGCCACAGGGACAAACTTTAGAACTCAGTGTGGGGAATACGAACCGGCAGAGGGCCAAGGAAATACTATCCAATCGAGGCATTTTGCCCGGAAGCCGCATTGTCGGACTCAACCCCAGTGCCACCTATGGCCCGGCCAAGCAATGGTTTCCTGAACGCTACGCCGCTCTGGGCGACCGCCTGAGCCGGACCCTGGACGCAGCCATCGTGCTTTTTGGCGGGCCGACGGATCGGGACCTCGGGCGGCACATCGTCAATATGATGCAGGCCCCTGCAGTCGATTTGAGTGGCAGAACCACTTTGGGCGAGGCCATGGCCCTGATCGAGCGGTGCGATGCCTTCGTCACCAACGATTCGGGGCTCATGCACGTGGCAGCGGCCGTAAACACCCCCCTGGTGGCCATCTTCGGATCGACCAATTCCACCACCACCAGTCCTTACAGCCCCACCAGCCGCATCGTCAGGGTGCCCATTGAATGCAGCCCCTGCATGAAGCCGGTTTGCCCCCTGGGGCATATGAACTGCATGCGGCAGGTATCGGTGGAGATGGTGGCCGAAGCCGTAGAGGGGTTGCTGTGAACATTCTCATCGTCAAGCTCAGCGCCATCGGCGATGTGATCCACACCTTGCCCGCCCTCAATGCCATTCGGAGGCACTATCCCGACGCCCACATCACATGGCTGGTGGAGGAGGCCGCCGCGGATCTGGTTATCGGGCACCGGGCGCTGGATCGGGTGATCGTATCGGGGCGCAAACGCTGGATCGCCCAACTGAAATCCTCCCGCAGAAAACAGGCGATTGCGGAAATAAGGACTTTTTGGCGTGATCTGCGCGATACCCATTACGACATTATCATCGACTTCCAGTCCCTGCTGAAAAGCGGCATGCTGGTCCGGTTGGCCCGGGGAACGCGCAGGATTGGCTTCGACAAGGGGATGCAGCACCAGGAGCACAGCTACCTTTTTCTAAATGAACGGGTGCCGCCGGTGGATATGGAGGTTCATGCTTTGACCCGTGGACTGATGCTGCTGGAGTCCATCGGCATCTACACCCGTGAGGCGGTATACCACGTCCCCGTCTCCGAAGTTGACCGACACCGGGTGAACGATCTTTTGAGAGATCAGGGCATCAATGGCCGCCGAAGACTGGTGGCGATCAACCCCATGGCCCTGTGGGAGACCAAACTCTGGCGCAGCGAACGTTTCGCGGCGCTGGCGGACCGGCTGGTCCGGGAAAAAAACATCGATGTGGTCTTTACCGGTGGACCGGCGGACCGCCCCGCTGTCAGGGAAATCGTTTCCCTGATGGCCGCTCCGGTGACCAATATTGCCGGGCGGACCAGCCTGAAGATGCTGGCTGCCCTCTACGGGCAGGCGGCGTTGCTGGTGACCACCGATACCGGCCCCATGCATCTGGCCGCTGCTGTGGACACAAAGGTAGTGGCCCTGTTCGGACCCACTGCTCCATGGCGAACGGGACCGTATGGAAAAGGGCACCGGGTTATCCGCGTTCCATTGAGTTGTTCCCCCTGCTTTAAACGGCAGTGCAATACCTGCCGCTGCATGGACCTCATTACCGTTGATGCCGTTTTCGAAGGTGTTACCGCTCTGTTGGACAGCAGGCGACAAGGTCAACGATGAAAGTAAGCGTTATCGTCACCACTTATAACCGGCCTGATGCGCTGACCCTTGTTTTAAGAGGTTTAAGCCGCCAGCGACGCACGCCCGATCAGGTCATCGTGGCTGATGACGGGTCGAGCGACGCAACACGACAGTGCCTGAAGGCCATCCAAGCTGAAACCGGCTTGGCGATTCGCCACGAATGGCAGCCCGACAAAGGGTTCAGGGCGGCGCGTATCCGCAACCGGGCCATCTATCAAGCCGACGGTGAATACTTGGTGCTCATGGACGGAGACTGTGTGCCCGACGTCTATTTTATCCACGATCACCTCCGTCTGGCCCGGACGGGGTTTTTTTTTCAGGGCAAGCGGGTACTTGTCAAAACGTCACGGCTGAGCCGGTTCAACCCGGCCGAAATCGGGAAAAAACGGCTCGCTTGGCTTTTTTGCCCCGGGTTTGCCAATCGCCATCACATGCTCCGGCTGCCATGGTTCCCGACGACGGTTAGTCGCTCCCTCAGTGGCATCCGCAGTTGCAATATGGGGGTGTTCAGATCGGACGTAATGGCGGTCAACGGGTTCAATGAAGATTTTACCGGCTGGGGGCGCGAAGACTCGGAGCTGGTTGTCCGGTTGTATAATTACGGATTGAAACGGCGTGGGCATCCCTTTGCCGCAATCTGCTTTCATCTCTGGCATCAGGAACACCTGCGTGATCGGCTTGCCGAAAATGACCGGCTGCTGGAAAATGCTATGGAATCGGTTGAGTATGTCTGCGATAACGGTATTCTCAAGGGAGAAGATATCCCAGCCGGGAGAAATGAAGGGAAAACAGGTGTCTCCGGGAAGGTGACGCCATGACCGACCTGTCCGTGGCCATTATCACCCGCAACGAGGCCGACAATATTGCCGCCTGCGTTGGCAGTGTTGCTTTTGCCGACGATATCGTCGTCGTGGATTCGGGCAGCAGCGATCAGACAGTGGCCATTGCCACCGGTCTTGGATGCCGGGTCTTTCACAATCCATGGCCCGGGTTCGCCCGGCAAAAGCAGTTTGCCGTAGATCGCTGTCTGCATGACTGGGTGCTTGTCCTCGATGCCGATGAACGCATTCCCCACGAAACCGCCGAAGCCGTCACCGGGCTTCTGGGCAGCGCGGATGTCCAGGCGGTCGGGATGTCCCTGCTGCGCAAGAACTATTTTCATGGACGCTGGATGCGCCGGTGCGGTTGGTGGCCGGATCGGGTCCTGCGAGTTGTCAATCGAAAGAAAGGTCGTTTCAGCGACCATGCCGTTCACGAATCGTGGCAGACTGACGGCCCTGTGATTGACTTGAACCTGGCAATTGACCATACCAGTTTTCGTTGCTATTCGGACCTCGTGGACAAGATGGAGCGTTACTCCTCCTTGGCGGCTGCAGAAAAATTTGCCGCCGGTGAAACCGCCGCCTGGTGGACGCCCATTGCCCATGGACTCTGGATGTTCATCCAATGTTACGGCATCAAGGGTGGTATCCTGGCAGGCTTTGACGGCTTCATGATCTCGCTGTTCAACGCCCAGGGATCATTTATGAAATATGCTAAACTCAGGGAACGTAGATTACATGGCGATATCGGATCCTGATGTTTTCCAGGTAAAGGGCGGACCCATCGACACGACCGGAGTGCGCTCCATTCTTCTGATCCAGCTCGGCGACATCGGTGATGTCGTCGTCACCTTTCCCTGCGTTCGTGCCCTGAAAGAGAACTTTCCGGCGGCGGCGGTGCATGTCGCAGTTCATGAAAAGGCGGCGGGCCTTATCGCCGGATGCCGATGGGCCGACGGGGTTATCGTTGCACGGCAAACCAGGGGCCTGGCGGGCACCATCCGCCATGGTTTCGACTTGTTTTCCCGATTGAAGCACCTTCGATTCGACCTTGTTTTCGACCTGCGCACCGGTGATCGCGGCGCCATCATGACCCTGCTGACGGGTGCACGGCAGCGGGTCAGCTTCTGGGGGCGCCACAACACCTGGTGGCGAAACCGCATTTTTACGCACCTGGTTCAGGCCCGGCGGCACAATTCACCCTTTATTGTCGATTATTACCTCGGTTTGCCTGGCGTATTCGGTATTCGCCCGCAGTCCTCGGTTCCTGTTTTTGATGTTTCGGCGGAGCATGAAAATGCAGCTAGGGATGTGCTGGCTGTGCATGGCATCGCAGACGGCGATGCCGTTGTGGCGGTGCAGCCGTTTTCTCTGTGGGCCTATAAAGAGTGGCCCGCAGATCGGATGGGGGCCTTTATGGATTGGCTCCGGCAGCGGTATCTGGTCCGGGTTATCGTAACCGGTGCGCCGGATCAAAAGGCGCGTGCAGATGGCATGGTAGCGGGCAGAGAACCGTCGGTCGTCAACCTGGCCGGCCGGACGTCGCTGCCCCTTCTGGCCGCTTTGCTCAAACGTTGCTCCATGGCCATCGGCGTGGACAGCGCCGGCTGTCATCTGGCCGCAGCTGTCGGTACACCCACCGCCACAATTTTCGGTCCTGGAAATTTTACCGAATGGGCACCGCGCGGTGCTCACCACCGGGTCGTCCATCACGATATGCCCTGCATTCCCTGCAGGGATAAGGGATGCAACGGCAGCGAGCGTTCCCGCTGCCTGGAAACATTGGAAGTCGATCGGGTCATTGACCATGTGCGTCCGCAACTGGACGACCTGCTGGAGGTAAAATGGCCATCGAACGAGTAGCTGTGGTCCGCAGTAGCTTTTCACCCTTCGGCGGCGTAGAGCGGGTGGCTGTAGGCACCATTGAGCAGCTGTTGAAAATCGGCATCCCAGTATCGCTGTTGACCCAACCCCGGCAGGCGTGGCCCCTCGACCACCCGGACCTCGATATCGTTTCCCTGGGTGCCTCCCGGGGATCCCGCTTCTGGCAGGCATGGCGATTCAATCGAGCCGTATGCCGCTACATCGACAGGCAGCCCTTTGATATCGTCTTTTCTCTGGACAAAGTGGCCCGTTTTTCTCATCTGCACGCCGGCGGCGGCACCCACCGGACGTTTTTATCCATCAAAAACCGAAACGACGCACCCGTCGGACGATGGTTCCGGCGACTGAGCCTGTTTCATGCCTATATTCTGCACCTGGAAAAAATCGGTTTCATCAACCCGTTATTGCGATCCATCCGCTGCAATTCAACCTTGGTTGAAGGCAACATCCGGGCCGATTATGCCGTTCCTTCAGATCGGCTGACCGTCATTCCCAGTAGTATCGATTGGACCGGCATCGGCGAGGTGTTTGCCGCACGCAAAACCGTGGCAGCGCAACTGGCCGCTGCCGAAGGCCTGGATCCGTCTCTGGATTACCTGCTGTTTCTGGGGAGCGGGTTTCACCGAAAAGGACTGGATATCGCCATTACCGGCCTCAGGTATCTGGATGAGAATTATCATCTGCTGGTGGTGGGTAAGGGTAATCCCCGGCGGTTTCTTGCCTTTGCCGAAAAAATTGGTGTCAGACGACGGGTGCATGTGCTGGGACCCCGGGAAAGGGGATGGCGGTATAGTGCCCTGTGCCGGGCCATGGTTTTGCCGTCGCGTTACGATCCTTTCGGTGGCGCCGCCGCCGAAAGCCATGCAATGGGGCTTCCAGTTCTCATCACTGACCAAACCGGGTACGCTGACTTTGTCGATGACGGCCAAAACGGGGTGATTTTGCCGGCGGAGGCAGATGATGACGCCATCCGCAACGCTTTCTTGAGGCTGCAAGCGCTGATCGTATCACCAAGGAAAACACCGGACGCGATTCGGGCTGCCATTGACCAACTGGATCATCCAACGGTGGCAGAGCGGGTGTTGAATGAATTTTTAATGAACCGTTCTCTGTCGTAGACTCTGTATCGGAATCGATATCATGCGAATCGCCTTTCTGACGTCCTTATTTATGCCTTTTTTAGGGGGTGCAGAGATTTTTTTGCATCATCTTGTTAAGGATATGGCTGGTCGCGGTCATCACGTAGCGGTTATCGCGCCCGGGTCACGAAAACATCGGAACGCGTTCGAAATGACCTACCCTTATGTGCGGGCACCGCGCGCGCGGTCAAAACGATATATGGTTGGAAATGCCCTGCCATCGTTATTGTTCGCTCATCTTTTGCATAAATTTGATTTGGTTCACTGCCAAGGCGAGTATCATGAAGCTACGGCCGCTTATTATTTTAAAAAAATAACCGGTGTCCCTTATGTGTGTCGCCCTGTGGGAGGGGGATTCACCAATATTGAAAATTATCCCAAGCTACAAAAAAAACTTTATAAATCCCTGGATAATGCCGCGTTGATGATTGCACAGTGTAATTTTTTAAGAAACCGCATACAAAATTACGGCATCCCAGATACCAAAATCGTAACCATTAACAACGGTGTTCGCATTGATGAAGTAAGGCACCGGAAATTGCAAGAACCTCGTGTTTTGCCGCCTTATCTGCTATATGCCGGCGGGTTGAAATCGGTGAAAGGATATGACATCGCAGTTAAAGCATTCAGTCGCATTGCAAACCGATATCCAGAGCTGAAGCTGGTTGTCATTGGACTTGGTCAGAAGAAACAAGACTTTGACGCGCTGATTGACCAGTTGGGTTTTAATGAGAGGATCAAGTATCTTCATTATTGTGATCGAGATGCAACAATGGCTCTTTTTTGCCACGCCGAAATTTACCTTTGTCCTTTCCGGCGTTCACCTTTTTCCAATGCAAATCTGGAAGCGCTTGCAGCCGGTATACCAATTATTGCAACTGCTGTTGAAGGTAACCTGGAGCAGATTCGTGACGGCGTAGAAGGTTTTTTAATTCCACCTGATGATGCGGATGCCATGGCTATGAAAATTGAAAGAATACTGGATGACCCTGACTTGCATAATCGCCTGAGCACAAATGCAAGAAAAAAATCCCACCAGTTTAAATGGAAACGCATGGTGGATAAATATGAGAACTGTTATAAAAGTGTGTTGAAATGAACATTGCTAGCATTATTTCAGAATCTCTGCTCAAAACCGGCGGGTATGAAGTCTTTACATACAATCTTCTCATTTCTTTGGCGATGAAAGGGCACAAGGTCACTTTATACATTACGGAAAGCGAGTCTCGAAAAAATGGATGGTTCTACAATCGTGTCCCCTTCGACTACCGCTCGTTGCCATGGAACAGCATGTCAATATTCAAGCGGTTTCCTTCGATTATACACTGGTGGTTTCAACGAGAGCAAAAGCGCCACAGGTACGATGTATGGCAGGTAATGGGCGCATATCCAGAAGGGGAGCTGGTTTCAGGGTTAAGCGGTGCCGTGCCTCTGGTGTTGCGAACACATGGCGATGATATTCAGACGGTTCCTGAATTGGGGTACGGTATGCGCATGAATCCCATCATCGATAAAAAGATCAGATATATCTTGGGTCGCATGGATCGAGTCATCGCCCTTACGGAGAGTGTCACTGGCAAGCTGAATGAACTGGGAGTTCAAGATGAACGCATTGCAATTATACCCAATGGAGTCGATTGCGCCTATTTTCTGAGAAAACGTGACATTATCGCATGCCGGAAAAAATGGGGAGTGGGTCCAGATGAATTTCTAATATTAACAGTGGGCCGCAACCACCCTAAAAAAGGATTTGACCTTATTCCTCAGGTCGCAAAAAAATTGGTCACGTCAGGACTTGGTTTTAAATGGCTTGTTGTCGGTCGGGAGACCGAAAAGCTGAGACCGGTATTCGAAGCGAACCATTTGCACGATTATATCGGGACCGTTCCAGCTATTGGTATCAAGGCCGATTATGAATCCATACAAGCTGGCCAGTTTCCAGCAGAAGAACTGGTCGAAATGTTCGCCATGAGCGACCTGTTCGTTCTCCCTTCCCGAATCGAAACGTTTGGGCGCGTGTTGTTGGAATCCATGGCAGCAGGAACGCCGGTCCTCACGACTGACTGTGTCGGTTGCCGCGATGTTGTTGGACATGGCAAATTCGGGAAAATGGTTGCGGTGGACGATGTAAACGAAATGACAGGGCAGATCTTGATGTTGGCTCGAAATCCGGAGGAACTGAAAGAAATGCGCAAGCAGGGGTTTGAACGGGCATCCAATTTTGATTGGGATGCAGTTTCAGACAGCTATTTGAAGCTATACAGTTCTTTAGCCAACAGCAAACGGCTCTCTTTTTAAATAAGAAACAGGTCAGATTGCCGTCTGGGTCTACTTGGGACCAATAGCTCTTGAAAGATGGAATACATGTATTCTGCGGCAGTAAAATTAAAAGCCAAAAAATTGATTTCATCGCCCGTCTTTTGGATATTGATGGGAGGGTTTGCAATACGATTTTATGCCATTGCCATGCGAACCATTATCAACCCGGACGGAGCCCAATACCTATACCAGGCGAGCGCGATTTACAACCACCATTGGTCGAATCTGTTTTCCTGCAAACTGAATTATATTTCACCGCTTCCGATTTTTATTGCATCGTCTTTCGCCGTATTCAAAGACTGGATCATTGCCGGACAGGCCGTCAGTTTGCTATTCGGAACGGCCACGCTGCTGCCTTTATACCATTTGGTCAGGCGATTCACCAATCCATCCGTATGCGTGTTAACCTTATTGATTTATGCATTGATACCTGTTTTTGTTGACGTAAGCGGCGATATTCTGAAAGGGCCTTTGTTCTGGTTTTTCTCTGTTTTGGGTATGCTCACATTTGTCCGTCAATTTGATGAAGACGCCAAAAAAAATAGAATCAGGGCAGATTTGGTATTGAGCTGTTTCTTTTTCATTGTTGCCGCATGGTGCCGGATTGAAGGCGTTATGTATCTGGTGGTTTCTCCGGTATACCTGCTGATTTCACCGAATCATAAACGGATTGAGCGATATCTCATTTTTACCGCCCCACTTGTCGTTTTCGGTTTGCTGATTGTGATCCCAGCTTTTCTTTCAAATGAAATGTTGAATTTCATACGAATGGAAAAGGTATTTAATGAAATTACATCCTTCGCCAGTAAATATGATTCCCTGAAACTGCAAATTAAAGGGGCCTATGCTATAGAAAAGGGCATTTATGGAGAATTTCTTCACAGGGCGCGGGAAGTCTTGTTTCTGATTCCGTTGTTGTCTATTGCCCAAAACTTGATAGAAGGGCTTTTTTATCCGTTCTCTCTCATCTACTTCATCGGTTTTATCGGATTGCGCCAGCGATGCAGGAAGGACCCGCGGGTTGGATATTTTTTGCTAATGTCCTTGGCCGCATTTTTTTTGTTGTATATCCACATGGTTAAGTCTTGGATCATTACCCATCGATTTATGGCCATCCTCTTTTATTCGGGATTCATTATTATGGCCAATGGGATTGAAACGGTGATTTACACACTGATGCGATGGCGTAGATGGCGGTTCAAAAAGGCAGTTTTAATTTTAGCCGTTTTCTTGCTTTTGGCCAGCTTGCCCAAGAACCTCAAGCCGACTGAATCGGATAAAGCGGTTTATCTCAAGGTGGCATCGATCATTGCCGATCAGAAACAACCGGGGCAACCCGCTCCTCTGTACACCACATGGAGCGACAGGGCTTTTGAATGGGTGCTGCTATACTCCCACCGCCAAAGCACAGAACTGAGATGCTCTAAATCGCTCACCATAAAGATCCCAAAAACATACGAAGCATTTAAACGTCTTTTGGACAGGGTTGATGCCGGTTACTTTTTCTATGAGAGTCGGAAATGGCCCCAAAAAAGGTTCGACCTGTTGGCATCTCCATTCGAAAGGGATTTTCGCAGGCTTGGGCAATGGCATCATCCGGACAGTGGAGAGCTGATATTGTTCAAAAGGAAATGCCATCCTGCAGACTCTGAAAACGGAGCAACAACGAATTAAAAGAACGCCATTTTAGATAAAATGAACGTGGCGAAAACAGATCGTTCAACGTGGTGATCAAAGAGAGGAAAATCGAACCTGTTTTCCGAACCCGCATTGACTCCTTTACCCCACCATCTCTTGGACATGGTCGCCCGATAGTCCTCGATGTCGTGGATTGTATGGAAGGTGGCTGGCCAGCGATTGTGTATCCTGGTTCAAATACCAGCCGATCTCGAATACGATTGCTTTGCTGGATTCAATCTCTTGCCAATTCGATCGGCGCTATCGGTCAACTCATTCCTGAAAATCGTTGCGGACGTTCATCGTGCCGCCATTGTCTGTAGATTGCATCCGCAGCAGTTTATGGTATTCCCCCTGGCTTGCCAGAAGACTTTCGTGCGTACCCGATTCCACAATGCAGCCATTTACAATGACTGCAATATGATCGGCCCCGGCAATGGTGGACAACCGATGGGCTATCACCACGGTTGTTCGCCCGCGCATCAGGTTCTCCAGGGCTTTCTGAACAACGGCCTCGGCCTCAGAGTCTAAGGATGAGGTCGCTTCGTCCAGAATCAGGATGGGTGCATCCTTGATCAGGGCCCTGGCGATACACAGACGCTGTTTTTCCCCGCCGGAGAGTCTGCCACCCAACTCACCGATCATGGTATCGTATCCATTCTGAAAACGGAGAATGAAATCATGGGCAAAGGCGGCCCTGGCCGCGGCAACGATTTCATCCTCCGTTGCATCCGGTCTGCCATAGGCGATATTGCCACGGATGGTTTCGTTGAACAGGATCGGTTCCTGGGTGACAATGGAGATCTGACGGCGAAGGTCCGCCACGGCGAACTCGCGGATATCGATGCCGTCGATCAGGATCCTGCCGGCGGTGACATCGTAGAAGCGGGGGATCAGGTTGGCCAGGGTGCTTTTGCCGCCGCCGCTCATCCCGACCAGCGCCAATACCTGACCCTGACTGACGCTCAGGTCGATGCCTTTAAGGACATCTTGCTCGCCGTAACTGAAGGTTACCTGGTCGAACCGAAGCGAATGTGGATGATTGGCCAGCGGACGGGGGTGGTCGGGATCCTTGATGTCCGCGGGCGTTTCGATGATATCGTAGATACGATCCGCTGCGGCCATGCCTTGCTGAAAAGCATTATTCAAGTGGCTGAGCTTTTTGACAGGATCATACATGAGCATGGTGCAGGTCAGAAAACTCATAAAGGTTCCCGGCGTAGAATAGCCTTTCATCACTTCCCAGCCACCGTACCAGATGACAAAAGCGATGGCCAGGCCTCCGAAGAACTCCATGGTTGGCGAGGATAGCGAGCGGACGATGACGCCTTTGATTTCCAGCCTGAACAGATTGTCGGTTTTGGCGAAGAAGCGTTGTTTTTCATATTCCTCCATACCGAAGGCCTTGACTATCTTGTTTCCGGCCAGTGTCTCGTGTAAAAAGGCGCTCATGTCGCCGATGGCTTCCTGGCAGCCGGTGCTCACTCTGCGCACCTTGCGGCCCAGCTTGATTACCGGTATAAAGGCCACCGGGAGCACGACGAAAGCGATCAGGGCCAATCTCCAGTTCAGGTAAACGATTACCCCGGCCAAGCCGATGATCGTGGAGGTGTCACGCAAGGTACCCGTAACTGCGGTGGAAACCATGTTCCTAAGCACATTTACGTCACTGGTGATGCGCGACATGAGCACACCGGTTCGCTCTTTGAGAAAAAATGCCAATGAGAGGTCCTGAATACGCCCATATAGCTTGTTGCGTAATTTTCGGATGACATCCTGGGCTACATAATTCATGAAGTAATCTTGGCCATAGGTTCCCAGGCTTTTTATTAAAAAAGCCAGGATGACCAACAGAGGAAACAACAACAATCCGCCAGCGTCCTTGTTAACAAAAATTTTATCGATCACCGGCTTAAGCAGGTATCCCATAACCGACGTGCTAACCGATATCAACAGCATGCAGATACCGGCTGCGATGAAGTGGCTTTTATTTTGTTTGATTATTGCAAACAAATCTTTATGGCGATCTCTGATTTTATTTTTTAGTGGCATTCGGCTCTCATCCGACTTGGAATCGTTGACATTTTTTACTTTAGCTATATAGGTTTTCCTGTGCCGGATACTTAACGCATCATGATTTGTTTGTAAACGGGACGAACTACCAAAAAACTTTATTTGGACGTTTGCCTGCAAAGTGCTATCTGAGGTTATCCCAATGCAAAGAAGTTTGCAGGTATCATCGGCGGATTAAGATTTCATCCGAATTTCCTGAAACAACCCAGCTTCGAAAGGATAGACCTGTCGTGCCATACGATGAAATTGATTTGAAAGGGGTGGTGACTTACTCGGCAACCGAACGGGCCTCGAAGGTAACCACCTCAGTTGAAGGAGCGCCCTTACGGTCCGGCATGCGCGTTTCTGAATTTTTAACAAGCCTGCCCGCAGTATTGAAAACAACCCATTTAAAAGCAGTGGCTAAGGCTGTAGTCGACGCCCGGCAGGCGGACAAACCGGTGATCGTCATGTTTGGCGGCCATGTGATCAAAACCGGCTGCGCCCCGGTGCTGGCCGGACTGGCCGCCGACGGTTTTATTACCCATCTGGCATCCAACGGCGCGGCGGCCATTCACGATACGGAACTGGCTCGCTTCGGCCACACCTCGGAGGATGTCGCCGCGCAGCTGAAAGACGGGTCCTTCGGCATGGCCGCGGACACCGCCCTTCTGGTCAACGATGCGGCCAGACGGGCTGCCGGCGGCCGGGAAGGGTTCGGAGAGGCAGTGGGCGCGATGCTGCGCGAGGAGAATGCACCGCATGTCCACCGCGCCCTGATTGCCCGCGCCCATCAGCTGAAGATTCCCTATACCCTGCACGTGGCCCTGGGCACCGACATCGTTCATCAGCATCCCACGGCCAGCGGGGCGGCCATCGGCGAGGCCTCGCTGAGGGATTTTCGCATCTTTGCATCCACCGTTTCCCGGCTGGGTGACGGGGGCGTGGTGATCAATATAGGCAGCGCGGTGATCATGCCGGAGGTTTTTCTCAAGGCCCTGGCCGTGGCCCGCAACCTGGGCCATGCGGTCAGGGATTTCACCACGGCCAATTTCGACATGGTTCAGCACTACCGTCCCGGCGTGAACGTGGTCCGGCGGCCGGTGCTGTCCGGCGGCAACGGCTACGCCATCACCGGCCACCACGAAATCATGATTCCCCTGTTGGCGGCCACGATTTGCGAATTCGCGGCAGCCGGTTCCTGATGCATGCTTCGGCTGCCCTCCGGCGTTGCTTCCTGCCCCGATCATTCGATCAATCTGGATAAAAAGGCTGCAAGGCGTCGCGGTTTATGTTAATTTACACTTTTTGACGAACGCGTAAAGAAATCCAAAACAAGGAGCGCACGACCCTACGATGCTCGAAATTATTCTCGACGCCCACATCCGCTGCCTACAAGGTCTCAAATCCATGGCATCTGAACTGGAAAAAGCGGGTGCTGCCATGCTGCAATGCCTGCTCGGCGGCGGCAAGCTGCTGATTTGCGGCAACGGAGGCAGCGCCAGCGACGCCCAGCATTTTGCCGCCGAGATCGTAGGTCGCTTTGAAAAAGATCGCCGGGCCTATCCGGCGCTGGCCCTGTCCACGGATACCTCCATTTTGACCGCCGTGGGCAACGACTACGGCTACGATGAGGTGTTTGCCCGCCAGGTAGAGGGCCTGGGACGGCCGGGGGATATCCTTATCGGCATCTCCACTTCCGGTGGATCGGAAAATGTGGTGCGCGCCGTTCAATGTGCCCACGGCATGTCCATGCCGACCATCGGCCTATTGGGAAAAGACGGCGGTGTATTGAAGGATCTGGTGGATCGGTCCATCGTCGTGGAAAACGACACCACGGCCAGGATCCAGGAGGCCCATATTTTCATTTTGCATTATTGGGCCGGGCTCATCGAACGCGGCCTAATCGACGATGGCGAAAACCGGGAGTCCGCTTCATGACCGATTTCGAAGATTTAGGCCCTCGGCTGAAGCAGGCCAGGATCCTCGTTATCGGCGATCTTATGCTGGACTGCTACTCTTGGGGCGACGTGCATCGGATTTCGCCGGAAGCGCCGGTACCTGTAGTCCGGGTGAACGAAAAGACCTTTTCCTTGGGGGGCGCCGGTAATGTGGCCGCCAACCTTGCCGGCCTGGGCTGCAACGCCACCGTCATCGGCCTGATCGGCCGGGACGAGGCTGCCGATCGGATCCGCAACATGCTGGCAACCATGGGGGTCGCAAACGGCTGCCTCGACGATACCGGGCGACCGACCATCACCAAAACCCGCATCATGGCCAGCAAGCAGCAGGTCGTGCGCCTGGACGAAGAGGACGGCCGTGCCATCGACGCTGCCACGGTCCAACGTCTACTTGAATCCGCCGATAGGATGCTGGATCGAGTGGATGCTATCGTCTTGTCAGACTACGGCAAGGGAATGTTTACCTCCGGGGCGCTCGTGCAGCAATTGATTGCTGCCTGCCGGAAACGGGAGCTGCCGGTTTTCGTGGATCCCAAGGGAAGGGACTGGCAGCGCTACGCCGGGGCGACCTGTATCACCCCCAATACCGCCGAATTTGAACGGGTGGCCGATGCCCCGGTCAAGGCCCGGGAGGACCTGATCCCGGCCGCCGGGAGAATTCGCACCCAACTGGATCTGGACTGGCTGCTGGTCACCCGGGGACCCAGGGGGATGGCCCTGTTCGGCGAGCAGGATGATCCGCTCTTGATCGCCGCCCGGTCGCGGGAGGTCTTCGATGTATCCGGCGCCGGGGACACCGTCATCGCCACCCTGGCCGCCTGCGTTGCAGCGAAGATGGCATTCGGCGACGCGGCTGCCGTGGCCAATGCAGCCGCGGGGATCGTGGTCGGCAAACTGGGAACCCAGCCGGTAAAGTGGCCGGAACTGGAAGCGGTACTACAAGATGACCGCCGGAGCGAGCCGGCATCCACGACGTGGAAGGTTGCCGACAGGCAAGAGGCTGTCTCCCGGCTCACCCGCTGGCGGCAGGTCGACCAACGAATTGTGTTTACCAACGGCTGCTTCGACCTGCTGCATCCCGGCCATGTCAGTTTGCTGCACCAGGCCCGTAAACTGGGGGACCGCCTCGTCGTGGGCCTGAATACGGACGCATCCATTCAGCGACTCAAAGGGCCGCAGCGGCCCATCCTTCCCGGAGCGGATCGGGCGGCGATTCTCAGCGCCCTCGAGGATGTCGATATGGTGGTTTTTTTCGATGAGGACACGCCGTTGGATCTCATCGAGCGGCTCAAACCCGACATTCTGGTGAAAGGCGCCGACTATCGCATCGAAGATGTGGTCGGCAAAGATCTTGTTGAATCTTACGGCGGGCGGGTCCGGCTGGTGGAGATCCTGGAGGGCCACAGCACCACGGCCATCGCCCGTAAAATTTCCGAAACCAATAGAGGTGCCCCATGACGATTAATCAGGAATTGCTGGAAATTCTCGCCTGTCCGAAATGCAAAGGCGAGATTCATCTCAACGAGGCTGAAGATGGGCTGATTTGCGAGGCCTGCCGATTGGTTTACGAGATTCGCGACGATATTCCCATTATGCTGATCGAGGAGGCCAAACCCCTCTCCGTGCCCATCCAGAAATGACCCATTTGCCTATTTCTGGACGGACACGATTTGGATGCCTATGAGCGAACCCCGGCCCCCCAAACCGGCAAAACCGATTGTCGGCTTTTTTTTAAAGGAGCGGGATCTGGCAGCCGAAATCGTCCGGGCCCTGCAGGCGCAGTTTGGGCCTGTGGACATGGTCAGCCCATGGCTGAACTTTGATTTTACCACCTATTATGAAAAGGAGATGGGGGCTTCGCTCAGCCGCCGCCTGGTGGTTTTCAAAACGCTCATGGAGCAGGACCGGCTGCCGTCGATCAAGCGGATGACCAACGAGATCGAATCCCGATACCTGCAAGAAGGAAAGCGACGGGTGAACATCGATCCCGGCTACCTGCTTCCCGAACGGTTCGTGCTGGCCACCGGCAAGAATTTCACCCATCGCATCTATATCGGCCAACGGATTTACGCGGACCTGACGCTGATTTACCAGAAGGGCGCCTTTCGTACCCTGCCCTGGACCTATCCCGATTATGCCGACCGATGTTTGATTGACTTTTTAACCCTGGTCCGGAATAAGTACATGCTGGATCTGAAACAAATGGGGAATTCTCGAATCGCGGAATCGGGAGATTAAGGACTTTGAAAAACTCAGTCCTGCATCTGCCGATGGAGAGGTATCCGATATGATCAAGAGTATGACCGCCTATGCCCGGGCTGAAATTCAAACCGGTCCGGCCAGCGTGCGGATCGAAGTCCGTTCCTTTAACAACCGTCATTTGGACGTGGCCCTGAAGCTGACCCACGGTTTCGAATCCTTAGAGGAGCGCATCCGGGGCGTTATCGCCGAAACCGTCGCCCGGGGCAGGGTGGATATCCGGGTGCAGATCCAGGAGGAATCGGAAGCCGGCATCGACTTTGCCGTCAATCTGCCGCGTGCGCAGGCCTATCACCGCGCCCTTTCCCAATTGAAAGAGGAACTGGGGATCGCAGGGGCCATCGGACTGGAAACGATCCTGGCCGGCGGCAGCATGGTTCAGGCCCTGGAGGCGGAAAAGGACAGTGAAGCCATATGGCCGCAGGTGCAGGACTGCCTGAAAAGTGCCCTGGACCAGTTGGATGCCATGCGGAAGGCGGAAGGCGACAACATGGCTGCGGATTTCAAACAGCGCTTGGATGCCATCGAACGGATGCTCCAGGAGATTGAATCCGAAGCCGCCGGCCTGCCGGACGTCTACCGCCAACGGCTGAAAGAGCGTATCGACGCGTTGACCCATGGCATGGTGGAGATCGACGAAGCCCGTATCGCCCAGGAAGCAGCCCTGCTGGCCGATCGCAGCGATATCTCAGAAGAGATCGTCCGGGCGAAAAGCCACATCCAGCAGTTCAGGGCCCGCATGCAGGACGATACGCCGGCGGGAAGGCCTTTGAATTTTCTGCTCCAGGAATTCAACCGGGAATTCAATACCATGGGCGCCAAATCCGGCAAGGCCGACATGTCCCATGTGATCGTGGCGGTGAAATCGGAGTTGGAGAAGCTCAGGGAGCAGATCCAGAACGTGGAGTAGTGCCCATCCAGAAAGGGCCAAGCCCATTTTACCCTTGGCCGATATCTTTGTTGCCCGAAAAATTTTATCCTCGGAATATCGACCATATGCACCCCAAGGGCATTTCCTTCGGGCACCTCCGGTAAAATTCTTCGTGCGCCTCGATCTCGACCAAATTTGCCTATTTCTGGACGGGCACTATAGAGGTTTGCATCCAGAAATGGCCAGGGTTTGAAAATGGAAAAAAAACTGTTGAATATCGGATTCGGCAATACGGTGGTGGCTGACCGTGTGGTGGCCATTGTTTCGCCCAGTTCTTCCCCCATGAAGCGGCTCAAGGATGAGGCGCGCAAAGAGCGGCAGTTGGTGGATGCCACCCAGGGACGCCGTACGCGTGCCATTATCGTTATGGACAGCAACCACATCTTTTTATCGGCGATTCAGTTCGAAACGGTTTCCCAGCGTTTCGAGGACTTGAAATCGGAAAAGTGAGCGGTTTGGCAGCGCAACAGGATCATCGTCAGGCACAGAAAAAAGGCCGGCTCTTCGTGGTTTCCGCCCCTTCAGGGGCTGGGAAAACCACGTTATGCAGGGCGGCACGCGAGAAACTGCCCCATCTGGTCTATTCGGTAAGTTCCACCACCCGTCGGCCCCGCAAAGGTGAAGTTGACGGACAGGACTATTTTTTCGTCTCCGAAGCGCAATTTCGCGCGGGCATCGAACGCGGGCTTTGGGCGGAATGGGCTCGGGTACATGACAACTACTACGGTACTTCCGCGCAATTTCTCGACGACCATCTGCAGGCCGGTCGCGATGTGCTGCTGGATATCGACGTCCAGGGTGCCCGACAGATTCTGCAACGCTATCCGGAGGCGGATACGATTTTCATCGCCGCGCCCTCCATGGCGGTGCTTCGCCAGAGGCTGAACGCAAGGGGTCTGGACAGCCCCGAGGTGATCGAACTGCGCATGAAAAACGCCCGGGCCGAAATGGATTGCCGGGATTTATACCGGCACGTGGTGGTCAATGACGACCTGGATGCGGCCATCGAGCGGTTTGTCGACATTTTAAGCGGCGGGGCCGGCTGATATGGCCGCCAAACGAAAGGTCCCGCAGCCTTCCCGGGAGGTCCTGTTCGGTTTTCACCCGGTGATCGAAGCCCTGAGCGCCGGCCGGCGAAAGATCCACTCCGTGATCGTGGACCGGGATACGCATTCCGAGCGCCAGGCAGAGGCGATCCAGCTTGCCCAAAAGCAGGGCATTGCCTGGAACCGTCAAACGCCCGAACAGATCCGGTCGGCCTGCGGCAGCGATCAGCACCAGGGGATCGCGGCTTTGGCATCTCTACTGCCCAACGATAGTGTAAAAGCCGTCGTGGCTGACGCTGCGTCGAACGCCAAGTGCCCGCTTCTGGTGCTGCTGGACGGCATCGTAGACCCCAACAACCTGGGGGCCATCGTCCGCACGGCCCATTGCGCCGGGGCCGATGCCCTGGTCGTTCCCAAAGACCGGGCCGCGGGACCGACGCCGGCGGTTTCCAAAGTCTCTGCAGGTGCCCTTGAGCATACCCGCCTGTGCCGGGTGACCAATCTGGCGGGCACCATCCAATGGCTGAAGAAAAAGAGCTTCTGGGTGGCCGGATTGGATATGGAAGGAAAGCAGTCTCTCTTCGAGGCCGATTTGAAAGGTCCGTTGGCCCTGGTGATCGGAGGAGAGGGCAGGGGGCTGCGGCGGCTGGTGCGAGAGCACTGCGATTTCTTGGTTTCGATTCCGCTGTGTGGGCGCGTGGACTCGCTGAATGCATCGGCGGCGGCAGCCGTGGTACTATACGAAGCCTTGCGCCAGCGCCGGTTGGGATAGCCGCCCTGACATCCAAACCGTTTTCATAGGATCGGTTCATTTTTTACCTGCGAGGAGGAAATTGCATGGCAAACGCAAAGAAGATAACGAAAAACGCCGACGGCAGCCTTAATGTGCCGGACAGTCCCGTCATTCCCTTTATCGAGGGCGACGGAATCGGGCCGGATATCTGGCGGGCCACCCGGATGGTCATCGATGCGGCCGTGGAAAAGGCCTATGCCGGCCGGCGGCGGATCGAATGGCAGGAGCTTCCGGTGGGCGAAAAAGGATACGAGAAAACCGGTAGTTACCTGCCTGAAGAGGCCCTGGCGGCTATCGAGGAAAATGTGGTGGCCATCAAGGGGCCCCTGACGACGCCTATCGGCAAAGGCATTCGCAGCCTCAACGTGGCCATCCGGCAGAAGCTGGACCTGTACGCCTGCGTTCGGCCGGTGCGCTACATCGAAACGGTCCCCAGCCCCATGAAACACCCGGAGAAAATCGACATGGTCGTGTTCCGGGAAAACACCGAAGACCTCTATGCGGGCATCGAATGGGCGTCGGGAACCCCGGAGGCCGTTCGGGTGGCCGATTTCATAAAGACAAGCATGGGCGTTGATCTACCGCCCGAAGCGGGTATCGGGATCAAACCCATCAGCCCGGCCAACACCAAGCGCCTGGTGGCCAGCGCCATCACGCATGCCCTGGAAAACGGTTTTTCCAGCGTGACCCTGATGCACAAGGGCAACATCATGAAGTACACAGAAGGCGCCTTTGCCAAGTGGGGCTACCAGGTTGCCGAGGAGCGCTTCGGAGACCGGACCGTCAGCGAGACGCGGCTCTGGGAGGCGTTCGACGGAAACGTGCCTGCGGGAAAAATTGTAATCAAGGACCGCATCGCCGACATGCTTTTCCAGCAGGTTCTGCTCCGGCCCGACGAATACGGAGTTATCGCTACGCCCAACCTCAACGGCGATTACCTGTCCGACGCCCTGGCCGCCCAGGTGGGCGGGCTGGGCATGGCGCCCGGAGCCAATATCGGGGACCGCTGCGCCGTGTTCGAAGCGACCCACGGCACCGCCCCGAAATATGCCGGTATGGACAAGGTTAACCCCGGTTCCCTGATCCTGTCCGGGGCCATGATGCTGGACTACCTGGGCTGGAAAGAGGCCGGTACGGCGGTTCGCGACGCGGTTCAGGCGGCCATCAAAGCCCGCCGGGTGACCTACGATCTGGCCCGCCAGATCGAGGGCGCCCAAGAGGTGAAATGTTCCGAGTTTGCCGCCGCCATCGTGGCGCAGATGCAATAGTACGGGCATGCGGGCAAGAGGCGATGCCGTTTTTAGTGAAACAGCTGTTGGCCGCGATAGCCAATGCCCTGTTCCCGGCCCGATGCTTGGGGTGCGGAAAGTTTTTTCGCCGGCAGGCCCGGTCCAAAAGAAGTGGAAGCGAGGAATTGGACGCCGGTCGCGTTTTGGTCGATTATTTTTGCCCGGCCTGCAGCGGCCAGTGGACCGCAGTGGCATCGCCCCTGTGCTCGCGCTGCGGCATGGTGTTCAAAAGCCGTGTGGGACCGGACCATCTCTGCGGCCGCTGCCTGGAGCGTCCCGGCGCCTTTACGCGGGCGCGGGCGGCGGGCGTTTATGACGGCACGCTGCGGATTGCCATCCAGGCACTCAAATTCAGGGGGCACACCCGTCTGGCAAATCCTTTGGGCAGGCTGCTCTATGGGACTTACCGGCAATATTGGCCGGTGGGTGACATCGAACTGATTGCTCCGGTCCCCTTGCATCGGCGCCGATTCCGCCGGAGGGGCTTCAATCAGGCTTTCTTGCTGGCTAAGGCTTGGCCGCTATCCGAAGATACGACCGTGGTGCGCGATTTGCTGACAAGAAATCGGGCCACACCGCCGCAGACCGGTCTGGATCGGCGCCAGAGGCGAGTCAATATCAAGAATGCCTTTTCTGTCAGCCGGCCCGGAGAGAGTGCCGGCAAACGCATCCTGCTGGTGGACGATGTGCTGACGACCGGTGCCACGGCGGAGGCCTGTGCGGCCGCACTGTTAAAGGACGGGGCCAAGCGGGTGGATGTGTTGACCCTGGCGCGGGCATAGCAATGTTGTATACGGTGAACGATTGTATTTGTTGAAAAAAGAGAACAACTACCTGTTTCGATTTGCGCCGTTTGCCAGTATTCCCGGCCTGGTTCATATGGTTATGGGGCGCAATGGCGGTGCCAGCAGACCCCCTTTTGACGGATCGAATGTAAGTTCAGGGGTGGGAGACGCGCCCGAAGCGGTCGCGGCCAATCGTAAGCGACTGCGGCAGATGACCGGCGGCATCCATATCTATACGCGGCAGAATCACGGGACGACCATCCGGGTGATCCGCCAGGAGTCATTGTCCGCCAAGGCGCCGATCCAGACCGCACCGCAAGAGGCCGATGCCCTGATTACCGATGTGCCGGGCGTGCGCTTGCTGATCCAGACGGCGGACTGCCAGGCGGTTATGCTGACCGATCCCGAAGCGCGGGTGGCGGCCAATGTTCATTGCGGCTGGCGGGGTAATGTGGCCGACATCATCGGCCGCACGGTGGCGTGCATGGTCGCCGAATTCAAATGCAGACCGAAACGTATGATAGCGGCCATCGGGCCTTCGTTAGGGCCCTGCTGCGCCGAGTTTGTCAACTATGAGCGGGAGATCCCCCGTTCGCTGTGGCCGTTTCGCGTCGGGAGGCATCATTTCGATCTATGGGCGATCAGCCGGCATCAGCTGTACCGAACCGGTATCGCCCGGGATCATATCCATACTGCCGGAATCTGCACCCGCTGCAACCCGCACCTGTTTTTTTCCTACCGGGCGGCAAGGCAGACCGGTCGATTCGCCGCGCTGATTGGCTGGGACGAGGTTAGTAAAGGACAGACGTCATGATGGCACAGGATACCGTCGTGCTGTGGAACCGGCCGGAGGCGCCGGGATATTTTCGCCTGGGGCTGGCCTGCAGCTTTGGCTTCGATTCGGCCAAACCCGGTCAGTTCGTCATGGTGCGCATCGGATCTGAAGTCGATCCACTGCTGAGGCGGCCCTTTTCCCTGTTGGGCCTGATTCGTGATCAGGATCGGGTGACCGGCATCGAAATCCTGTTCAAGGTGGTGGGTAAAGGCACCGACCGGCTGTCACGCTGCAAAGCGGGCGACCGGCTGTCGGTCATCGGCCCGTTGGGCAATGCCTTTCTGGTGCCTGAAACGTGCCGCCGGTTGGTTCTCGTGGCCGGCGGCGTCGGTGTGCCACCCATTCGGTTTCTGGCCCATCGTCTTCTCGAGCAGGAGGATGGTTTAAACCGCTGTATGGTGTTCGTCGGCGGACGCAGCAAAGACGATCTGGTCTGCCTGCCCGAGTTCGATCTGCCCGGTTTTTTGCTGGACGTCTCCACCGATGACGGCAGCCGGGGCAATTTCGGAGTGGTTACCCGCAGTCTGGAAAAGGCGTTGGACGCCGAACCGGCGGATCTCATTTGCGCCTGCGGGCCGCACGGGATGCTCAAAGCGGTTGCCGGAATTGCCATGGAACGCAACATCGCCTGCCAAGTGTCCATCGAGGCCATGATGGCCTGCGGGATGGGTGCCTGCCTCGGGTGCGCGGTTGCGGTTCGGGACGACGATGCCCGTTATCGGCATGTCTGCACGGACGGTCCGGTGTTCGATGCCCACCGGCTGAAATGGTGACGACGTTGCAATCGGCGGTATTTTTGACATTGACTTGAACCCCCCGGTTATGGTAGAGGCGTGTATTCCGATCATGACCTGATCTGACGCAGTACCAACGGTCGGAGAAGGGTCGAATTCCATGAAAAAAGAGACGCGCAAGTGGATCCGGGAACTGGCTTTTTACTCGAGCCTGGGGTTTTCGGTATCGCTCTCCATCTTTATCGGGCTTGGAATCGGGGTGTATCTGGACAGGCGTTTTGAAACCACACCGTGGTTGACGCTCATTTTCCTGGGCTTCGGTATCGCCGCCGGATACCGCAACATCGGCCTGGCAATCAAAAAGAGCCGGGAATTGTGACCAGCAGCAGCGAAACATCGTCTACCGTGAATATTCAGCAGCGCATACTCACATTCGTCACACGGACCAACTGGATACTTCTGGTATCCATCAGTCTGATCGGACTGCTGGCGGCTTCGCCGGCTTTCACCCGCGGGCTGATCTTCGGCGGGCTAATCGTTACGATCAACTTCCACCTGCTGGCCAAAACCCTGAAAAAGGCGCTGCAGCCCAAGCGGCTGGCCTCCCCCAACGCAATTCTGGTCAAGTACTACATCCGATTCGTCATCAGCGGCGTGATCATTTTTCTGCTCATCCGCCAGCAGGTGGTGAACCCCATCGGTCTGTTCGTCGGTCTTTCCGTTGTGGTGGCCAGCATCACTCTGGCAACCATGGTCGAGGTTAAAAAACTATTTTTCAAGGAGGCGGTTTAAGGATGGAGCATCCCTATCTATTTTTCGTGAAGATCTTTGAAGCGATCGGGCTGGGACATTTTGCCCACACCTACACCCATGTGGTCTACTCCTGGGTTCTCATGGCGATCCTGATCATCCTCGGCGCCCTGGCTACCAAAACCATCTCCATGGTGCCGGGCAAGGCCCAGAACCTGTTCGAAGTGATCGTCTCGGGAATCGAAGAGTTCATGGTGGAGACCGTCGGCGAAGAGGGCCGGTGGCTCTTTCCCCTGGCGGCAACGATTTTTCTATACATCTTCATCGGCAACCTGATCGGCATCATTCCCGGATTTTTTCCGCCTACCGCCGATCTCAACACCACGGTGTCCTGCGCCATCGTTGTGGTGGTCTTCACCCATGTGATCGGCATCAAATACCACGGGGCCAAGTATATCAAGCACTTTATGGGGCCGGTCTGGTGGATGGCTCCGCTGATTTTCGTTATCGAAATCATCGGCCACCTGGCGAGAATTCTCTCCCTCTCCTTTCGTCTTTTCGGAAACATGATGGGACACGAGATCGTGCTGGGTATCCTCTTCGGTCTGGCCGGCGCCTTCTTTGCGCCGCTGCCGATTATGGCCCTGGGTATCTTCGTGGCATTCGTGCAGGGATTCGTTTTCTTTCTTCTGTCGATCATTTACTTCTCCGGGGCCATGGAACACGCCCATTGATGGAACCGTGAAACTGGATATCCGCCGCGGCGACTGGAAGCGTCGCGGCTGTCGTCAACCGTTTTGGGGTAACTGGAAGAAGCCCTGATTCTCATCAATCTTTTAAAGGAGGTAGTTAAGGATATGGAAGCTCAAGCATTACAGTTTTTTATCGCATGTGTGACCGCCGCTGGTTTTGGTATTGCTATCGCCGCTTTCGGTTGCGGCATCGGACAGGGCCTCGGCCTCAAGTCTGCCGTTGAAGGCATCGCCCGCAATCCCGAATCTTCCGGTAAAGTCACCGTGACCATGCTGATCGGTCTGGCCATGATCGAGTCTCTGTGTATTTACGCACTCGTCGTCGCCCTGATCCTGATCTACGCGCACCCCCAGGCAGGCGCCATCGCCGGGCTGTTCGCGCACTGATTCTCGTTTTTGTTCGACCGAAAAACCAAAAAAGGGTGGCTGCCATGGCAGCCACCCTTTTTTTTGGTTTTTTAAAAGTTCGCCTGTCAGCCAGCCCCGGCGATGTTCATTTTCCTTCGCCTAAAATCCGCTGCAAATATCTGCCGGTGTGGGATTCGGCCACTCGGCAAATGGCTTCCGGTTTTCCGGTGGCGACCACATATCCGCCTGCATCGCCGCCTTCGGGTCCCAGGTCGATAATGTGATCTGCGGTTTTGATGACATCCAGGTTGTGCTCGATGACTACCACCGTATTGCCGGCATCGACCAGTCGCGTCAACACGTCGAGGAGTTTGCGGATATCTTCGGGATGCAGTCCCGTCGTGGGTTCGTCGAGAATATAGAGGGTGCGGCCGGTGTCCCGTTTGCTCAACTCCCGGGCCAGCTTGATGCGCTGGGCTTCGCCGCCGGAGAGGGTGGTGGCGGACTGGCCCAAGGGAACGTAGCCGAGCCCCACATCCGCCAGTGTTTGGAGTTTGCTACGAATCGCTTCGATGTTCCGAAACATGGCCAGGCCCTGATCCACGGTCATCTCCAACACGTCAGCGATGGTTTTTCCCTTGTAGCGGATCTCCAGGGTTTCCCGGTTGTAGCGCTTTCCCTTGCAGATATCGCAGGGGACATGGATATCGGGAAGAAAATGCATTTCGATGCGTACGATGCCGTCCCCCTCGCAGGCTTCACAACGGCCGCCGCGGATGTTGAAGCTGAAGCGTCCCGGCTTGTAGCCGCGCATCCGGGCCTCCGGGGTGTGGCTGAAAAGCTCCCGTATGGGAGCGAACAGGCCCGTATAGGTGGCGGGATTGGAACGCGGGGTCTTGCCGATGGGGGACTGGTCGATATCGATGACCTTGTTGATTTCTTCGAGGCCGGTGATCCGTTCGTATCGGCCAGCGCTCCGGTTGAGCTGTTGAAGCTGGCGAATGGCGGCCCGGTACAAGGTTTCGATGACCAGGGTGGATTTGCCGGAGCCGGATACACCGGTGACAGCGATGAATGTTCCCAGCGGGAAGCCCACATCGATGTCTTTTAAATTGTTCTGGCATGCGCCGGTTATTCGAATCTCGCCTTGCCCGGCTGTTCTGCGCTGGGGCGGCACCTCGATGCGCAGGCGACCGGAGAGGTATTTGCCGGTAAGGGAGTGCTCGTCGGCCACAAGTTTCTCCGGCGGCCCCTGAAAGACGATCTCGCCGCCGTCGACCCCGGCACCCGGACCCATGTCCACCACATGATCGGCAGCCAGGATGGTCTCCTCGTCATGCTCCACGACCAGGACGCTGTTGCCCATGTCGCGCATGTTCATCAATGTTTCCAGCAGCCGCTGGTTGTCCCGCTGGTGCAGTCCGATGCTGGGTTCGTCCAGTACGTAAAGCACACCGGTCAATTTGGAGCCGATCTGGGTGGCCAGGCGGATGCGCTGACTTTCCCCGCCCGAAAGGGTATGGGCCGGACGGTTCAACGTGAGATAAGAAAGGCCGACGTCGCCGAGAAATTTTAGCCGTACGGCGATCTCCTTGACGATTTTGGCGGCAATCAACCCCCGTTTGCCATGGGGCCGGTAGGTGGAGAAGAATCCATGAAGCCGGCTGATGGGCTGCGAACTCAACGCGTCGATGGAATATCCGCCGATTCGGATGTGCCGGCTTTCTTTTCGCAGTCGCGAACCCTCGCAATGGGGGCATGCCGATTCCGCCATGAAGCGGGTGATACTGTTTTTTTCCGCGGTCGTTGCCGCCTGGGTCAGGCGCGTGCGCAGCTGCGCAATAATCCCTTCGAAGGGTTTGGGACGTTTGCCGCCACCTTTTTCAAAGGGGGTAAACGGGATTTCTTGATCGCCTGAACCATACATCAGCACGCGCTGAAAGGCTTCGGGAAGGTCCTTGTAAGGGGTGTAGATATCGGTCCCGTAAAAGGCGGTCAGCTCCTCCAGAAACGTCATGAATGCCATGGAACGGCGGTGGGCCCAGAAGGAAACGGCGCCTTCCCGTAGCGAAAGCTCGGCGTTGGGGACAATTTGACGGACGGAGAAGTCCCGGGTGGTTCCCAGCCCGTCGCAGTGCGGGCAGGCACCGTGGGGGGAGTTGAAGGAAAAACTGGCCGGCGTCAGCTCCGGATAGCTGACCTGACATTGGACGCACATCGCGATTTCACTGAATTCCAGTGTTTCGAACACCTCTTCCGGGCGTCGGCCAACGAATGCCACTTCCACCCGCCCATCGGATTTCGCCAGGGCCAGTTCCATGGAATCCGCCAGACGGTTGCGGATGCCCGATTTGAGAACCAACCGGTCGACGACCACTTCGATCTTCCGGGAGGGCAGGTCGGAGATGGTGTTGACGGAATCCAGCTCTATGATGTTTCCATCGATGCGAATCCGGGCGAACCCGTCTTTTCTTAACGGCGTCAACAAATTCGCAGAACTGTCCGACGATTGCGTGGAAATCGGAGCGAGGATCAACAGTCGTGAACCTTCGGGCCGCTGCAGGACTGATGCCACCATCTCGTCAATGCTCTGGGAGACGATTGGCCGGCCGCATCGGTAGCAATGGGCGATACCGGCGCGGGCGTAGAGCAGGCGCAAAAAGTCGTAAATTTCCGTGACCGTGCCCACTGTGGAGCGGGGGTTGTGGGCGGCCGCTTTCTGTTCGATGGCGATGGCCGGGGAGAGGCCTTCGATCAGGTCCACATCGGGTTTTTCGAGCCGCTCGAGAAACTGCCGGGCGTAGGTGGACAGTGATTCTACATAGCGGCGCTGGCCTTCGGCATAAAGGGTGTCGAACGCCAGGGTGGATTTGCCGGAACCGGACAGGCCGCTGATTACCACCAGCCGGTTGCGCGGCAGCATCAGGCTGATATTTTTAAGGTTGTGCTGCCTGGCTCCTTCAATGATGATGGTATCGGGTCGGTTCACGGATTTTTTAGGATCGAAGAGAATTGGGTTTAGCGGTATTGGAACGGTGGCGGCGCAGCCATTCGACCTGCCTTGCCGCCATGGCGATGGCTGCCTTCATGCTTTCGGCCGAGGCCCGTCCCCTACCGGCAATGTCGTAGGCGGTGCCGTGATCCACCGACGTGCGCACGATGGGCAGCCCCAGGGTCGTGTTGACGCCGTCGTTGAAATGGATCATTTTAAAAGGTCCCAACCCCTGATCGTGGTACATGGCGACTACGGCATCGTAGGCCCCTTGGGCCGCCGAGAAAAAAACGGTGTCGGGTGGATGGGGGCCGCTGGCGTCGATTCCCTCCGAGATCGCCAGATCGATGGCCGGACGGATGATTTTCTCCTCTTCGTCGCCAAAGAGCCCCTTTTCTCCGGCATGCGGGTTGAGGCCGGCCACGGCGATGCGGGCGTCCGAAATGCCGAAACGGGTTTTAAGACCATGGTCGGTCAACTCGATGACCCTAAGGATCGTTGACGTCGCAAGAATTTCGGCAACCCGGGCCAGCGGTACATGAATGGTCGCCAATACGACTTTCAGGCGGTCGCCGGCCAGCATCATGGCATAGTCGCGTGTCTGGGTGCGGTGCGCCAGAATTTCCGTATGACCGGTATAGGGAATGCCTGCCATATGCAACGCTGCCTTGTTGATGGGGCCGGTGGCAATGGAATCAATTTGGCCGGCCATGGCGTCATCGATGGCGGCATTGAGATAGGCGAACATGGCCCGACCGCATGCAGCCGTGGGCCGGGCCCAGTCCAACTTTGTCGCCTCTTTGGCGTCATGCGGATCGATCACGGCAACGGCGGCATGGCTCCGGCAGGCTTCATGAATCGAAGGAACCGCTGCGAAATCGACGCTTGCATTGGCGCAACGTGCTCCTATGGTCAGTCGAACGGCATTGCCATAAACAATCGGTCGACAGCGTCGGGATATTGCTGGATCGCACAGCGCTTTGGCGACGATCTCGGGGCCGATGCCCACCGGATCCCCCATTGTGACGGCGACTATCGGAAGGTTGTCATTCATTGGGTAGACAATCGAATACGGACCGGATTCGGGTTGACGGCTTATGGGCGATCACCAGACGGAGCCTATCATACTCAGCCGATGCGTCTTTGTAAAATAAAATCACAAAAAACGAAAATACGAAAAAAATAGAGCTAAATGGAGAAAAACAAAGTTCACTATTTTATCGGATCATTGTTGATAACTCTCGATCTGTTTAAAATGCTTATAGAAATCAACGGGGTTGAAAAACCTTGTATTTCGAAGCAGTTGCTTGCGGATGTGATGATAACTAACTGGAAAAATAACTAAAAAAAACCTTTATGAGGATTGTGTTAGTTCTCTATCAAACCGCAGATCATCCGCGTTGACTCGCAAGCGTACCTTCATGTAAGTAACTTTCAAGTCGCCGATCCTTGCGGCTGCCTTTCTGAAAATCTCAGATAATTACTCAAAACTACATATTTCGTGCCAATCGACGTGGTTTTTTTTAAAGGCGTACCCAATAACGTAATGCGCTGAAGGTAATTTATTTTTTAAATGGAACAGATCTGGACGACAGTCAAATCCCTGCTCAAGGAAAAAATTCCCGGTCACAGTTACCGCATGTGGATTGAGCCCATTACACCATGCCAATACGAAGAGGGTGAAATCATTTTATCCTGCCCGAATCTGTTTTCGAAAAAGCGCGTCGTCGATCACTATGGCAGATTGATCGAAAACGCCGTTTCCTATGCGGCAGGCAAAACGCTTGCGGTTCGCTTGATGGTTCGTTCCGATCCCAAAGAAGATTGCCGGCCAACCTTTGCCGACCGACAGATGAAATTGCCGCAGATGGATCCGGCCGACACCGGCGGACGGTTTTTGAGAAAAGATTTTACCTTTGATCAGTTTGTCGTCGGTAAAAACAGCGATTTTGCGTATTCGGCGGCCCTGTCCCTTGCGGCCCGCAATCGGGGCACCCAGAACGCCCTATACCTGCTTTCGAAAACCGGCCTGGGCAAAAGCCACCTTTCCCAGGCCGTTGGGCATCACATCCTCCAGACGTTCCCCGATGAGCGGGTTTGCTATATCACGGCCGAAGACTTCATGAACGAGATGACCGACTCCTATCGAAACAGCAGTCTTCACCGTTTCAAGGAGAAATATCGCAGGAACTGCGACGTACTTCTGCTGGAGGACGTACAATTTTTGAGCGGCAAAAACGGCACCCAGCAGGAGCTGTCCAACACGCTGGAGTCGTTGATGAACGCCAACAAAAAGATCATCTACTCCAGTTCCTATTTGCCTTCGGATATTCCCAAACTCGATGAAAAACTCCGATCGCGGCTTTGCTGCGGATTGATTTCCAAAATCGACTCGCCGGATTACAAAACGCGGGTTCGAATTCTTGAACGCACGGTCCAGTCCGGTGGGTACTGTGTTCCCGATCAGATTGTCCAATACCTGGCGTCCGAACTGACCGACGATGTGCGGCAGCTAAAAAGCGGGCTGATCGGTGTCACCGCCCAGGCCTCGCTGTTGGGATCCGATGTGGACCTCGAACTGGCACGCAGGGTTGTCAAGAACATTGTGGCCTCACGGGAAGGAATTACCCTGGATTCCATTAAACGGCTGGTATGCAAGTACTACAATGTCACCTTGACGGACCTGGTGTCCCGGTCACGGCGTCAGGCCATTGTCCGACCGCGCCAGGTGGCCATGTATCTCTCAAGGGAATACACCGAGCATTCGCTGCAAACCATTGGAAAAAGCTTCAACCGCTATCACGCAACCACCTTGCACGCCCTGAAAATGGTTGAGAAGGGGATCAGGGAGAACGGTCCCATTCAAAAACACGTTGCATTCCTGTCCGAACGTCTGGAGAAGGGAAAGCATTAATGGTTTTTATACCTACCCGTTACTGCAGGTGTTCGTAAATCCAAGAAATTTGAAAAAGGCGGTCGGGCAGGGCAGGGCGGGCCTCTCGATGGACAGCGGGCGCGGTTTCTTTTTTTATCTTCCTAATTCATTTTTACGACCATTCCGCTGGCCGAAACCAGTTCTTCCAGAATTTCGTAGCGTTCGTTCTGATCCTTTTCAATGGCGCAACGCAGGTTCAGCGCGCATCTTTTTAAGCATATGGGATCGTTGCTCCGGTATCTTCCGAAACAGTCCAAGTAATTGTCCAGCGAGAATTCCATTTCCCGATCCATCGTCATCACGTCCTATAACTCCAGTAGTTTAAGAAGATCGTCATGAATACGATTATTGGTGCATGCGATTTCATCGGCGTCTAAACAATAAGGGGCGCCAGAGAAAACCGTGGTGCGGGCTCCGGCTTCCGAGGCGATGATAAATCCGGCGGCCGTATCCCAGGGCTTCAAGTGCTGCTCCCAGAATCCCTCGAAACGCCCGCAGGCCACATAGCAAAGGTCCAGTGCCGCGGAGCCCAACCGCCGGACTCCCTGGGAGGCGGCCAGGCAGCGGCCGAAACGGGCCATCAAAGGCTCGAAAAGGGTCTGATGGTCGTAAGGAAAGCCGGTGACGAGCAGACTGTCGGTCAAGACAGCCGTATCCGAAACCGTGATTGGCGTCCCGTTTAGTTGGGCGCCTTCGCCTTTCATGCCAACGAACAATTCTCCTGTCAGGGGTGCCAGCACGAATCCGGCCAGAACGTCGTCAGCCACCGCAAACGCGATGGAGGCGCAAAACAAGGGCAGATTGTGAACAAAATTGGTGGTGCCGTCCAGCGGGTCGATAATCCAGCGGCTGTCGCTGCCGTCCCGCATTCCACTTTCTTCGGCAAGAATGCCATGCTCGGGAAACGCCCGGGTGATGGTTTCGATGATGGCCGCCTCGGATCGAAAGTCCGCCTCGGTAACGAGATCGATGGCTTCTTTTTTGCGCACGGAGCGCAGCTTTCCGAAATGCTCCTTCAACACGCTGGCGCCGTTGACGGCGGCGGCGACCCCCACCCGTTTGATCCGTTGCATGTCCATAAGAGGTAACATCTATAAGCTTATTGGCGGCCATGTCAACCGAATTGTATCCGTACGCCAGCCATCGGAATGGATGATCGGTGCCTGCAAACTTTCCTTATTCCGATATCGTTTCTGTTCGACCGAATCCCTCCACCGTGGCCTGCATGGTTTCCGTTAACGGCATTAGCGTCGAGCGATCCAAGGCGCTGACCGCAATGCCCCCCAAACGTTGGGTCAAATCCCGGCACTGTTGACGGTCGATCCGGTCGATCTTGTTGAGCACACGAATAACGGGGATGCGATTCAGGTCCAACTCGGCGAGGATGGTTTCCACCGAGCGAATCTGATTCGAATGGCGCGGGTTGCTGACGTCGATGACATGCAGCAGCAGGTCGGCATTTTCAAGTTCTTCCAGCGTGGCTTTGAAGGCGGCCATCAACTCCTTGGGCAGATCGCGGATAAAGCCCACGGTGTCGGTGACGATCACTTCGATATCCCTGGGGAACCGCAATCGCCGGCTGGAAGGGTCCAGGGTGGCGAACAATTTATCTTCCGCCAGAACCCGGCTCTGGGTCAACTGGTTTAGCAGGGTCGATTTGCCCGCATTGGTGTAGCCGATGATGGAGATGATGGGAAGGCCCTTTTTGCTGCGCCGCCTTCTCTGCTGGCTGCGATTCTTCTGGACAGTGGCAACCGCCCGCTCCAAATGCCGGATGCGGTCCCTGGCCCTTCTGCGGTTGATTTCCAGGCGGGTTTCCCCCGGCCCGCGGCCGCCGATGCCGCCGGTAAGCCGGGACATGGCGGTGTCCTTGGTCACCAGTCGGGGCAAAAGGTATTTCAACTGGGCCAGCTCCACCTGCAGCTTTCCTTCACGGCTCCGGGCGCGCTGGGCGAAGATATCCAGGATCAGTTGGGTTCGGTCGATCACCTTGATTTCTGTCCGGTCGGCAATGGACCGGATCTGGGAAGGATTGAGCTCCTGATCGAAGACAAGCAGGGTTGCCCCCCGGTGAAGGGCCACGATGGAAAGCTCTTCCAGTTTTCCGCTCCCCATGAGAAAGCGGGGATCAGGTTTTTTGCGCTGTTGCAGGATGGTGTCCAGGATGGTGATATTGGCCGTACGGGTCAGCTCCTTGAGTTCGTCCAGCGAGTCGACAGCTATTTTCCGCGGGCCGGTAAAAACGCTGAGCAAAAGAGCGCGCTCGGTTCCCGGAAGGTGGGCGGCCTGTTCCTTTTTGCGTGCCAGTTCGTTTTCCAGGGCCTGGATCAGGCCGACACAGTCCACTTCCGGTTCGAAGGGCAAAACCGGAGGCATGATCCGGTAAGGGGCGGCTTCGCTGGCCCCGGGAAGGATGTGTGCCCAATGGATTTGATTCGGTGAACCGGCGGTTGTCATGGTAATGACGGCCATGAGATCCAGCCGCAAAAGTGCCAGATCCGTCAGGTCGTCTTTGGTGAGCTGCGTAGCGGTCAGATTGGTGTGAACGCAACGGATGCCGCGCAACCGGTCGGGAGCCAGTCGATATTCTCTTAAATCGGGGATCAGAATACGGTCCACCTCTCCCAAAAGTACGAGAACGACCTTTCCCTGACGGTTGATGAGAAGACCGATCTGACGGCCGATTTCCAGGGAGAGGGCGCAAACGTCCCGGCAGACTTCGTAAGAGAGGATAGACTGAGGGGGTACTCTTCGGCGCCCCAGATTTTCCAGCCGTTTGATTTGGCTGGCCTTGAGTCCCAGCCTGCTGCCGTAAACGGATCTCATTCAGTGGCCAGGTTTTCGAAGCGGGTATAGGATTTTAAGAACGCAAGGGGGGCCACACCCGTTGGGCCGTTACGCTGCTTGGCCAGAATGATTTCCGCCGTGCCGCGGTTGGGGTTGTTCTCATCCCGATTATAGACTTCGTCACGGTAGATGAAGGCCACCAGGTCGGCGTCCTGTTCCAGGGCGCCGGACTCCCGCAAATCGGAAAGCTGCGGGCGCTTGTCGCTGCGTTCTTCCAGCTTGCGGTTAAGCTGGGACAGGGCGACAACCGGGATGTTCAACTCTTTGGCCAGAATTTTCAGCGAACGGGAGATGTCCGAGATTTCGAGGTCCCGGCGTTCGATGTTGGCATTGCCCCGCATCAACTGAAGGTAATCGACGATAATCAGCCCAAGGCCCCGGTCCATTTTCATGCGCATGGATTTGGTGCGGATCGAGGTGGTGGAAATGTCAGGCGAATCGTCGATGAAGATGGGGGCCTCGGTGAGCCGGCCGGCGGCGTCGGTAATCCGGTTCCAGTCCTCCTGGTTCAAAAATCCGCTGCGGATGCGTGACGAGTCGACTCGGGCCTCGGCGCACAGCATACGCATGGAGAGCTGTTCTTTGGACATTTCAAGTGAGAAGACGGCCACCGGCACATTGCCTTCGATGGCGGCATTGCGGGCCATGTTGAGAGCGAAGGCAGTTTTACCCATCGCCGGACGGGCTGCCAGGATGATCAGATCGGAGTTCTGAAATCCGGAGGTCAACGTGTCCAGTTTGGAAAATCCGGTTGTGACGCCGGTGACCAGGGCACGGTTGCCCTGCCTCTCTTCCAACGCATCGATGTTGGATTCGATGATTTTGCTGATGGGGAAAAAGGCCTGTTTGGTTTTTCCCTCGGAGAGTTCGAAAACGGCGCTCTGGGCGAATTCGAGAACGTTGTCCACTTCGCCGCGGTCTTCGAAACAGCGTTGGGTAATGGTGTTGGACCGTTCAATGAGCAGCCGCAGGATCGCTTTGTCGTGAATGATCCGGGCGTAATGGTGCGCATTGACCGCCATGGGAACCGCATCCACCAATCGGGCCAGGTACGCGGCCCCGCCAATTTTTTCCAGCTCGTTTTTTTCCTTGAGCCGGTTGCTCAAGGTGACCAGATCGACGGGCTCGCTTTTGGCGTACAGGGTTTCGATGGCGGAAAAGATGATTTTGTGGGCGGTTTTGTAAAAATCCTCCGCGGATAGGATTTCAAGGATGTCGATAAGGGTGCTGTTGTCGATCAGAATGGCGCTGAGAATCGATTCCTCCGCCTCGATGCTTTGGGGTGGAAGCTTGTTGAATGCAAGATCCTGCAATGGGGGCTGATGGAGGTCGGGCATGAATCGATTTTTCCGTTACAAGCCGGGAGCCTCAGGCTAAAAAGGCCCCCGGCGATGCGTTTGGAATCAGGCTTCTTCGGGAACCACTTCAACGGTAATCTCGGGCTCGACACCCTGGTACACGCGGACGGGAACCTTGAAGCTGCCGATGGTCTTGATGGGTTCAGTGAGCAGCACCATTCTTTTTTCGACCTCGACCTCCTCTTTTTTCAGGGCGTCGATGATGTCCCGAACGGTCACGGAACCGTAAAGTTTGTCCGCTTCATGGACCTTGGAAGCGATGGTCACCGAAACGGCCTCCAGGCGGGCGGCCATCTCCTGTGCGAACTCTTTTTCTTTGGCAATCTGCAGTTCAAACTTGGCCTTCTCCTGCTCCAGGATTTTACGCTGTTGAGGGGTGGCCGGGACCGCTTTTCCCTGGGGAAGCAGGTAGTTGCGCGCATATCCGTCTGCCACGTTGACTTCGCTGCCAATGATGCCCAAAGAACTGATGGTTTCCTTTAAAATGACTTTCATGCGTTCCTCCAAAAAAGGCCCGTTTCGACGATTACGCCGGCGGGTCCGGTTCGTGCTTATGGGTGTCAAGCTTTCTAAAATTGATCCACATGTCAAAAAGGCCGATGCAGATGACGACCAGTAAAAAGAGCTGCTGGAAAGCAATCATGGTATACAGAACGACGCGAATGGTTCGTGGCAGCTTCTTTTTCTCAAAGTAAAACGAGACAATGGCAATGCCCTGGATGAAATAGACCGTCAAGAGCACCAGTAAACCGTTGATTCCGATCAACCGGATGTCCACATTCGGGACGAGGGTCATCAGCCCGCAGCCGATGACGCCCCAGACCAGAGGGTCGGGAGCGCGCCAATGATTGAGCCGGCCGAAATCCGGGAAAAACAGGCCTTGCCGGGTCATGATCGGTCGGGCGGCAATCAGGTTGGTCCAGGCCACGAAAAGGGTTGACGCCGCTGCCAGTGACGGCAATATGCGTATCAGCACATATTGAATCCGGTCCAGAGACGCGGTAATGGCGTCGATGGTTTCCTGGGGGATGCCGATCCCTTTATACAACTCCAGGGACAGTTTCAAATTGGTGGCCACATATGTGGAAACCAGCGTGTACAATCCCGTCTGGTTGACCATGCCGAAAAGCAAGATCCCGACGAGACCGGCGCCCAGAACGATGCCGCACACGGACAGAATTGTCACCTCGACGGAGACCTCTTTTTCAAACATCTCACTCATGACAAATCCTAGAAGCATCAATCCGAAAAAAAAGAAGATGTCCATGGTCAGGCCGCCGAAAACCAGGCTCATTACCGCAATGGACACCAGTGGCACGATCATGCCATGGCGTCGGCCCAATTTTGCCCGGTAGAACAGAACGGGCAGCGGAATGAACAGGCAAAAGAGGAATCCGACAACCGGCATGAGGACCGCAAGGCTGAAAATAGCCAGGGTCGCCGTGACACCGGTAGCAATATCTTTCGATAATCCGCTATGAATGGGCCACGGCGTCATCCGTTTCTCCTGGTATTGCGCGTTTGCTCCCGATCATCGTGCCGCCCGGTTTTACGCATCAAGGGCTACAGATCGTATGTCCCCACGTACGGCAACAGGGCTATGGTCCGTGCCCGCTTGATCGCATGGGTCAGGGCACGCTGATGTTTGGCACAGGCACCCGAAATTCTTCGCGGTATGATTTTGCCCCGTTCGGTGATGAAGTATTTCAACGTCTTGGGGTCTTTGTAGTCGATGACGAGACTCTGGTCGGCACAGAAACGGCAGACTTTGCGCCGATGAAAAATTCTTCTTTTCTTTCTTCTGGGACGGGGTTTGGAGACGGCCATGGGTTACTCCTCTTTCTTTTCTTCAGTGGGTTCATCACTCTCGGCAGGCTTTGCATCCTCGGCGGGCGCTGCATCCTCGACGGGCGCTTGTGTTTCCGCAGTCTGCTCGGATTGCTCGGCCGATTCGACGGCGGCTTGCTTCTCGGCAGCCTCTTTTTCCGCCAAGTCAGCTTTGATGGCATCCAGGTCCGCCTCGTTGTCCAGCAGAACCGTCATGAATTTCATGACCTTGTCGTCGATTCTGAAGAATCGCTCCATTTCCTGGATCAAGTCGCCGTCGCCGCAAAAATCGAACCTGACGTAATGTCCCCGGTTTTTCTTTTTGATTTCATAGGCCAGCTTCTTGGTTCCCCAGTCATCCGTTTCGATCAAGAACCCCTCGTACTGCGGGATCAGATCGTTGACCCGTTCGAAAATCGGCGCTTCGGCCTCCTTCGACAGGTCGGGATCGATAATAACGATCGTTTCGTACCGCCTCATAAAACCTCCTTTTGGCTGTATAGCCCCGGTGCGGTCCGGAGCAAGGATTAAAATGATTCCAATGGAATCGTTAAAAAACTAATTCTAATATCATTAAGACGAAAAATCTGTCAACGGTCAATTACAAGCCGCTTTTTAGGTGAACCATAAAAAAAGGGGCGGCAATGCCGTCCCTTGGCAAATTCGTTGGTAGCCCGTGAAGAAATCGAACCTTCAACCTGCTGATTAAGAGTAAGTACGAATTTTAGCCCGTAAATCTATAAAATTAGAGAGCTTATTAAAAATGTACCTAATTTTCAATTCCAACAAGCTCCGCTTTTTAGCCTATTTCCCGCAATTTTCCAAGCATTCTTTGCCAACCAATCATTTTTTCGCCCCACCACGATCGACAACGTAGGTTGCCTCGTCGGCTGCCTTGGCAGGTTGTTCGATGGGTGCCGGAGCGTCCGTCCGAGACCTCCGATTCATTAATCGTCCCATCGGCGTTATGAATAATTTCCTTCTATTGCGGAGAATGTATACAAAATAATACAAAGTTGAACAAAAAAGAAATGATCGACCAAGTCATGCATCCATCCATTCGTCGAATCCTAACTGGGAAAACTTTTTTTTAATTATTACGGAACTTCAATGTATTCTGTTTTAAAAGTAATTAACTTATAGAAATAAAACAGAAAATTTTATCATTGAACAAACTGGTCGCTATATATACTCCGGTTCCGGTTGCCTGAGGTCGACTAAACGAGAAGTGAATTAAAATACAGTAAAACGGGTAGCTGTTGAAAAGTAATTATTGAAAGTATCTCGAAGGCTGCATTAAACTCCTCAAGTAAATCTCATACAAACAGGTAGCGTATTCGATTATTCAAAAAGATTTCATAGATTATAATAGATGTATAATTGTTCGCACTACCCACACTACTTCCATGTCAGACATCCGACTATCCATTCAGCAATCGTAAGATCGTAAAAGTCCCTAAATTCTAAACGGATTTTGTTGAAGAGCTGTATGGTGCGTTGTTACAGGTATTTTTGCGCACAGAACTTATCGTTTTGCGCAATCAAAAACATGTTGGCTTGCGTCAATGAATACGAACCGGATGACTCTCCGGATAAAACCTTCCATATCGATATAGAACAATAGTCTTTCCTTATATTTCTCAAAAGAATTTTATAATAACTGCCAAAATTCTCTATATGAGCAGTGATAAAATGGCATTGTAAGAAGTAATTGATTGTATTCTCATCTATCGATAATGGCGGCATTGTTTTTAGACTATTCTTAGAGCAATGCAATGTCATTGCTGACATTGCATTGCGAACCGCTGATTGGTCTTCGCATTTGAAGTAAGAAGAAAATTAAAGAAAGAAGATCGGATGTATGCGTGCAGATCTGTTACAACATACTGTTAAAACATGTAATACCAATCTTTTAGTAATATGCTGCAAAGTTAGGAAAGTTGCCTGACCACCAATGCAGGCATGACTTCTTTATCGTCGATTGTTGCTGGCTAAAACGATTATTTATAATGCAATTTTAAGTAGTTCACCACTATTCTGCATGGGTGATGAGGAGGTGGCAAACATAAAAGTTAACATGCAAGACCGAAAGTTAGTCATGGCATCAAAGTTGCTTTTGCCCCGTGAGCGAGAAATTCTAGTTAATTTCTCTTGATAAATTCAAAAAAAAGCAATCGGCCACGTGTATCCCCGAAGCCAGTGGCCAAATTAATCGAATAGAAGGAATTAGGAAAAAGACGGGCGAGTACAGGCTATAGCTATTAACGTTAATTGTTCATGCTCAGCGGCGGAAACATTTGGAGATGTCATGCAGAAAATCCTTTTTATTTGGAGGTTAAGCACAGCCTGCTGTTTTCTTCCCAACCGCACCAGTGGTGCAGGAAGCGCCATATGCTGCTGAAGATAAACAGATTGAATAGCTTGGCTGCGCGGATAGCCCTGGCCTTCAACCTGATGGTGTTGTTGGCTGCCGGGCCGGCGTTTTCCGCCCCCTGTGATACAAAATCCGGTATCCCCTTCATTCGCCACGACCTGAGCGAAAGTTACTGCGAACTATGCAACTACGGCTACGTAACGGTCGTTGTCTCCAATCCCTACAGGTACACCTACGATACGACTTTTCCGTATACCGACCCTCCCATTCCCGGTGCAACCATGACCGATATGGAGATTACGGAAGACCTGGGGAGTTCGGGTCTGGAGTTCTATTCAAGCATTCCGGTTACCTACTTTGTCAATGGGAGTTATTCCGGGTCTGTATCGCCATCGCTCAGTGGCAGCGTATTTACCCTCACCGATAGTGACATACCACCGCTGGCCTCCCTGGCGGCGAATCCTTCAGACTCTCAAGTCAACTACATCACCATTCGTTTTGCCGTCAGGCGCACCTCAAATCCGGAAGGGCTGGTAAGTGCAAGCCGGAGCATTCAGGCAACACTGATTTTCGATACGGATTCGAGCTGCACCCATTCACCCCAAAGCGATAGCGATATCCTGCCGATTCGCGAACCCGACCCGGACGTCTTCAAACGGGGGCGCAACGTGGATGCCGATCAGGACGGTTGGTCGACAACGATTTACGGCAACGAGTTTGATGATGTGATCTGGCGCATCCAGGTGCGAAATGACGGAGACGCCGACCTGCAGGATCTGCGGTTCGACGATTTGATGCAGACCGGTAACATTAACATCAGTTACATCTGCCCAACGGCAGCCGGTGCTGCTGCGGTGGCCGCCAACAACGGTGTCGACCCAGGAGGCACCGGGTGCCTGGCCGCCGGTAACAGCATCAACAATTTCGATGTGGATAATCCCTTCGGCAACCCGGACAACGACGCTCCCGATCTGGTGGACGTGCCCGCGGGCGATTCGGCCTACATATTTCTGGTCGGCAAAGTACCGAATTCCGCTGCCGGCGTGGGTTCCTGCTCGGTCAACCGCACCAACACGGTCTCGGACGTTCAATGGGGCTGTGAGGCCGAAGCACCGGCCGGCGGCATCGCCGCGACCTCCGACGGCAACTCGCCAGGGGATGCCACGGCCACCCTGAGCACGCTCTCCGACAACGATCTGGACATCGGTGTCGACATCACCGGCGTCGATCCGGGACAACCCGCCGGAGCCAAGGCCCGCGTCCGGATCACCATCGCCAACAACACCGGCGGCACGGTCAAGAACATCCGGCTCAGAGATGTACTGCCCGTAGAGTACGTCATGGATCCGACCTATGCACCCCGGGTGGCCATGGACTCGGCCTACGGCGCCTATCCCGGCATGACCGACAACATCACCTGGGACAACCCGGTGGCCGGAACCTATCCCGACCAGACCAGCAATTCGGCCGCCGATTACCTTGGAAACACGTCACCGGAATTCACCCTGACCTCCGACGGCTGCTCGGTGGGAGAGTGCGGCGACACCGTCCATCCCATCTATGGAGACCAGGTGAACATGCTGCGCCATGGCGATGAACTGACCATCACCTTCGGCGTCATCATGATCGATTCCAGCTTTTACGACCGGACGGCCAATCTCGATGTGCGCGAGGAGGCGCCGGGCGCGGCGGCCCAGGACACCGATCCGGACAACGACACACCGTATCCCGCGCCGCCCCATCTCAGCACCATGCTGGCGAACCGGCTGGAAGTCGAATTCGAAAACTTCTGCCAGACAGGCGTCACGATCACCCTGCCGGCCATCAGCACCACCCACGACACGGACCCCGAAGACCTGGACATCGATATCACAGGCACCGAACTGGTGTTCATCCTCACCGGCGACCCGGCCCAGCGCCTGCCGCTGACGGTGGACCTGACCAACCGCGGCGGACACGATGCCGAAGATTTCACGGTATACATCACCTTCGGCCGTACCATGGATGTGGTGACCGTCCCCGCCGGCTGTACCCTGATCGGCAATCCTCCGCCCCTGGACGAGTGGCAATCGCCGGCGCAGATTCCGCCGGATGCGACGATCTATCGATATCAGTACAACGGGACCACCGTATCGGAGATCGGGCCCGGCACAACGCGATCACTGGCATTTGAAGTGGTCAAGAGCACCGATCCGGCCGACATCGCCGCCGACGACCTGTCGTTCCGTGCAGACGTCATCGGCGAGATCGCCTTCAGCAACCCGGACAGCCAGGGCCGCAACCTGTTGTGGTATCCCATCGTGGTCAACCCGCGAACCGATGGCGGCAGCGACCGCGCCAACAACTACAGCCTGGACGGCATCCGTGCCCGGGTGGTGGGATTCAACCTGCTCAAGTCCCAACTCGGAACCTGCTCGGAAAACAATCCGCCGGTGCTCTCCCAACTGCCTCCGGATACCCGGGATCTGGACCGGCATGTGCAGATCGGCGAGGAGTGCTCCTACCACATCGACACCGGCGGCTGGTTCGGTTTCCAGACCCCCGGGTTCACCTACATTGCGGTCCAGCGAATCCAGGTGGTGGACGAACTGCCCAACGGACAAGGGTATGTCTCCTCAACGGAACCGCTGCCGCCGACGGGGGCCAGCACCGGCGCCATCACCGGCGTGAGCCTCAACCCGGCCGGCCTGTCGCCGGTGGATGAAGGTTGGATCGACTGGACCTTCAACCAGGTCGTTCCGGCCGAACGCATCGACGAGAAAGACCACTGGTTCCGGGTGGACACCACGGCCCGGCTGCTCAACGATCCCATCGATACCATTTCCCCGCCCAACGAGCACGCGGCATTGAGCACCAACACCCTGAACTCCTATTTTCAGGCCGTGTTTTTCAACGACACCACTGGCATGGAAGAAGTCTACGATCTTGGGCCGAGCACTGTGGGCTATCCGCGGGTGGAGGTACGGCGTGTCGCCCTGAGGGTGACCGAACCGGAAATCACCGTGGTCAAGGAGGTGTGTAACGAGTCCCTCTACGGCGTGGGGCCCGCCTGTTCCAACTGGGTCGATCTGGCTGGCGACGGCGATGCATACAACGATTACATCTACCGGATCACCCTGACCAACGAGGCGGCCGACAGCGGCGTGGACCGTGCCCCGGCCTACGACGTCACCGTAACCGATACCCTCGACGCCAGCGACCTCGCCTACGTGCTGCCCTTCGCCGCCGATGGCCTGGACAACGACGGCGACGGCGGCATCGGTGCGGGCGACACCGACGGTGAAGGCGTGATCAGCGACAACGTCGTGGACAACGGCACACCGGGGGTGATCACTTTTTCCTACACCCACAGCAGCGCCCTGCAACGCATCGATCCGGGCGCTTCGGTGCAGCTTTTCTACCGCGTGGATTACGACGATGACGCGGCCCCGTTGCAGACCTTCACCAATTCGGCCGACAGCACCTACGACAGCCTCGAAGGCGTCTCCGGCAGCCAGACCGTGGACCCGCGCATGAACAGCGACATCGGCGGGGCCCGCTTTTACACCTCCCCGGCGGATACGGCCTCCGTACAGATCATACCCGTGCAGACGCAGCCCAAACGGATCACGGCGCTGTCAAACACGTTGCTGGCCGGGGACCCCCAGAACGTTTCCATCGGCGAAGAGATCGAATACCGGCTCAACACCCTGCTGCCCGTAGCCCAGTTGCGCCAATTCGTGATCCGCGACGAATTGCCCGCCGGACTGAGCTGCAGCGAAGCGCCGGCGGTCAATCTGAATGCCGCGCCGTACGCGGCGGCCGGCTTCGATCCCGGCGGAACGATCACGCCCACCTGTACGGACACCCATGTGGAATGGGATTTCGGCGATCAGCGCCTGACCAACGGCATACCCGGCAGTCGCTTTGACTTCGAGATCGAATTCATTGCCCGGGTCGAAAACACCGCCGCAACCAACGACGGCGACGTGCTCTCCAACGGCAACCCGGTCACTGCGGCCACGACGGTTCGGTACATCGACGAAGACGGCAATCCGGTGGTCCTGGACTTCGATCAGGTGGATGCCCAGGTCCGGGAGCCGCGCATCGATTTGACCAAGAGTTTTGCCGTTGCCGATACAGATGCCGCCGACGTACTGACCGTCACGGTGACCGCCACCAACTCCGGCACGGCAGCGGCGTACAACCTGCGCGTGCTCGACGACCTGACCGGTCTCGACATGACCTTCACCGGCACCGTGGGCGGCGCCGACCCGCCGGACAGCGTCGATACCACGACTCTGGGCGCCAACCGGCCGATCTTCAGCTGGAGCGCGCCCAATGGCATCGACCCGGGCAACACCATCAGCTTTACGTTCAACCTGCGGGTCGATGATGGCGTCCAGCCCCACGAAGTGCTGGACAACACCATTCAGGCCGATTGGACCTCGCTGCCCGGGCAGACCACCGCACTGAACAGCTCAGGCAGCATCGGAGCCGACGGAAGCGCCGCCGGCATGCGCAACGGCGCCCTGCCCAATGCCGGAGACCCGGTGAACGATTACGAAGCCGCGGCCACGGACGATGTGGCCGTACCTCCCGTGACGATGACCAAGACCGATCTGGACCCGGCGGTAATACCGGCAATTGGTGCCCATAAATCCTTTCAAATCGACATCCGTCTCCCCGAGGGGATCACCGAAGGGGTCGTCGTCACCGACAGCCTGGACGCGGCGGGGATCAGCTACCTTCTGGAAAACAATGCCGGATTCGATATCACCTACACCTTCCAGGGAATCGCCTTAATCAACGGTATCGCTCCGTCCGAGACCGCCTTCAATGGCTCTCCAGCGGACGGCACCACCGGCAGTGCCGTCTGGGATATCGGCACAGTGGCCACCCAGACCGAAAACGATACCGCCGTCAACGCGATCGACCCTCTGATCCGGATTCATTATTACGCCAGGGTCAACAACGACCTGGTCACCGACGACGGCGACACCCTCCAGAATTCCGTGACAACCGCTTATGCGAATGGTGAGACCGGTGCCACCGAAACCCTGGCGGACAACACCGCGCCGGCGGTCGTGGTAGAACCGGTGCTCACGGCCGCCAAGACGGTCGGCAACATCACCTCGCCGGGCAATCCGGCCGGCGGCGGCGATGTGCTGGAATACGTGCTCACCATCCCCAACAGCGGCACCTCCACCGCCCACGACGTCAACATCGTCGATATCCTGCCTGCGGGCTTATCGCTCGACGGGAGCTTTACCCCCCTCGCCCTGATCAATGGCATCCCGGCGGCGGGCTTCGCCGCCACACCGGCCAACACGCCCACCGGACCGCTGGTCTGGGGGCGCCACAACGGCGACGACAGCCTGGATATCCCCGTCGGCCAGTCCCTGGTCCTGACCTACCGGGTGATCGTCATGGAGCTGGCCGCCAGCTTTACCAACAACGTCTATGTGGACTGGACCTCCCTGGACGGCGACAACAGCCTCGAGCGTACCGGCGCAGGATGCGGCACCGGAATCACCGCTCCCAACGACTATTGCACGGGCCCGGCCGAGGCCACCATCGCCACCGATGACGACAACGACTTCGACAAAGCCATCACCGCAGACACCTACGATGTCGCGCAGAGCACGGCCGTGGACGCCATTGCCCGGGTGGGCGATGCCGTTACCTACCGCCTGGCCCTCGATATGCGAGGTGGCCTGACTAGGAATGTGGTGGTCACGGATGTCCTTCCCACGGGCATGGCCTTCGTCGAAACCGTCAGCATCAACTTCGATACCACCGCCGATTATACCCCGCCTGCCGGCGGTGCGGGCTCCAACTTCGCCTATGGGACCATCACCAGTGCGAATGTTCCGGCGGCCGGGGATACCGGCGCCCTGACCTGGATCATTGGAGACGTCGACAACGATCCCTTTGGCGACCCGACCACCGACACCCTGGAAATCGTCTACCGCGCTCGAATTGTTCCGGACAGCGGGATTGCCCACGTGGCGACAACGACCTTGGACAACACCGCCACCTTCACCTACCAGGGCGGGAGCGGTCTGGGCGATACCGCCACCATGACCGTGTGGCAGCCGGTGATCAACCAGGTGACCAAGACCGACCGTACCGGCCGCACCAGCCCGGCAAATGTCGATGTTGCTACCGATGTCATGCAGTTTCGCATCGAGTCTGTAAACAGCGGCGACGCGCCGGCGTACAGCGTGGAGGTGACCGATCAACTGGCGACCCAGTTCGACGAGAGCAGCATCGCCAACCTTATCGTATCCGTGGGCGGCGTCATCCTTGCGTCCGGAGTCGACTACACCTATACCGCCCCTGCGATTCGGGGGGGAACGCTCCATTTCCTGCTGGCGACGCCGGTGAACCCGGGCCAGTCCCTCGTCATCGATTATGATATCGGTTTTTATACCGACTTTGGCGCCAACCAGACCTGGAACAACGCCGTCACCCTGGACAGATACTGGTCGCTGCCCTCCGGTTCCGGGCAGGAGTATGGCCCCGTGGGCCCGGCGATATTTGTTATGCACAATATCGCCAGTCCAAGTGTACCCCTTGTAAAGGACCTTCTGTCGCCGGTCTCGGCTGAAGCTGCCATCGGTGAGGAGATCGTCTATCAGATCACGGTGCCGGCCAACCCATATGCCGGGGCCATGTACGATGTGACAGTCACCGACACGCTGGATACCAACCTCGCCTACATCAGCGCCAGCGAGACGAGCGGCAACGGATACACGTTCACCGATAACAGCACGGCACCCATTCAGCTGCGTTTCGCCATCGACACCATTCCGGCCGGACAGCAGGCGGTAATCGAGGTCCGTGCGCGTCTGCTCAACGGCGCCGGCGCCAACGCCGGGGGCACCATCTCCAACACGGCGATCTTTACCTTCGCCAACGCCCCGTCAGGTCCCCCCACGGGAGGCGGCAGCGGTGCCGCACCCGATTTCCGTATTGTCGAGCCTTCCATGATCCTGGCCAAGTCGGTCGAGAACCTGAGCAGTCCACCGTTAAATCCTCCCCGGGCCGGAGACATTCTGCGCTACACCCTGACCGTCACCGCCGACGGGGGAGCGGGCGGCGACAACTTTAGCGATGCCTTCGACCTGCGCATTGACGACAGCCTCAGCCTCGGCCTGGCCTATGACGGCAACCCTGGTGTTGACGGTGCTGGAAACACCATCGCTGCGCCGGTGCTCAGCGGCGACGGTATCACCACGGCCCAGACCCTGGCCTGGAGCGCGGCCGATGGCAATGCCGACATCGACATACCCGAAGGAAGCACGGCCACCATCACTTACGAGGTGCGGGTCCTCGACGAGGTGGCCATCAACCAGACCTTGACCAACAGCGCCACGGTGCAATGGACCAGTTTGGACGGCGACAGCAGCGATGAGCGTAACGGAACCCAGGCCCCGGTCTGGAACGATTACCTGGCCGGTCCGGAGACCACTTCGGTTGTCGTCGGGGATTTCACCGCTTTCAGCAAGACCCGCCTCCAGGATACATACGGCAGCGGTGATGCCGATGTGCGCATCGGTGACATCATCCAATACGAGCTGCGCTTGGAATTTCAGGAGGGGAGTTACAGCGATCTGGCGGTGGCCGACAACCTGCCCCAAGGGTTGGTTTTCGAGGGGATCGTCAGCGTCAACGGCGATACGGCCACGCCTTTTACAGCGGTTGCGCCTTTCGTGCATGCCGACCTCAACGCTTCGGGCGTTTCCGTGGCCGGCGATCCGGCTACGGGTCCGACCTCCCTGACCTGGCCCCTGGGCGACATTACCAACCCGTCGGACGGCAACCCGGCCAATGACGAATTCGTCATCGTCTATCGCGCCCGGGTTTTGAACGAAGCGCTTGTCCAGGCTGACAACATCGCCCTGACCAATACGGCCTCACTGGACTACCAGACGGCCTCCGGACCGGCTGCGACCCGAACCGACGACGAGACGGTTGCGGTGCTGCAGCCCGACCTGACAGTTTCCAAATCGGCAGCTCCGGCCGGGGGCGACACGGTTTTGGCTGCGGACGAGATCGTCACCTATACGGTGGATATCGAGAATTCGGGCACGGCTCCGGCCTATGATGCCGTGCTCGTGGATACCATCCCGACCGGAATGCGCAACGGTGCGGCAACCGTCACCACGAATAGCATCGAACTGCTTTCGGGAACCGCACTGCCCAATCTGGCGCCGGTTTATGACGTGGCCACCGGCGTGGCCACCTGGGATTTTGACAGCGGCGTGGCCGACCAATATGCCATCCCCGCCGGCGACACCCTGCGCATCGTCTACCGGGTGCAGGCCGACAGCACCATCGGCACCGCTTTGACCTTGACCAATACGGCCCTGGTGCAGGTGTACTACTCCCTGGATGACGAAGACGTTCCCAGCGAAGGGGGCGTGATCGGGGTGCGCGAAATCTACGGTCCGAGCAACACGGCAAGCGTCACCCTGACCACCGCCGGTACTGAGCCGCTGGATAAGGAAAACCCGGCGCCGATCACGGCGGCCATCGGTGAACCGTTTCGTTACACCATCACGGTTCCGGCAACGCCCCTGTCCACCAGCTTGTATGACGTGCGTATCCTCGACGACCTGAGTGCCTCGGCCGCCGACCTGACTTTTATCCGTGTTTCCAAGGTTTCGGGGGCCGGGTCCTGGACGCCCGTAAACACCGGCACCCTCACCAACCTGGTCATCGAAGACACCGCCACGGGCATCGATATCCCGGCCGGCGAGCAGATTGTCATCGACATCACTGCAAGGCTGACGGATACCCAGCCCGCAGTGAGTCCGCCACCGGCGCCCAACAACACCGGCGCACTCTTTTCCAATACCGCCGCCTACACCTACAACCAGGTGAACGGCGATGCCGGAACCCGGCAGACCGGTGGAGCCGACACGACCGCCGACATGACCATTGTCGGTCCGGACATGCTCGTGATGGACAAGGAAGGCCCCGCCAACATGAGTGTGGGCACCCCGGCCGGTTTTGTCTTGGATATTCACAATACGCATACAGGCGGGGCCTGGAATCTCACCGTAATGGACCGCCTGCCGGACGATCCCGTTAACGGCGGTACCTGCGGCGCCGGTCCGAGCAACATCGTGGCCCAATTTTTCGACGATGGCGGCGCGCCGACCTCCGGTGTGCTGGCGTCCGGCACGGATTATACGGTGAATTTCGACGCCGCAACCTGCGAGTGGACCCTGCAACTGCTGTCGGCGGCCGGTCCGCTGCGGCCCGACGATCATTTGGTGATCAACTACGACGCCGAACTGGATGCGGACACCGTGAACGCAGCGACTTTTACCAATGTGGCGGGCGTCACCCAATGGTACGGATATGATCCGAATGCGCCCGACGCCGCTCCCCACCTGTACACGTATGCCCTCAACGACGGCACCCCGGGCGACGACACCGATCAGGAGGACGCCCACGAAGTCACCACCCAGGCGCCGATCGTCAGTTTTGAAAAGAGCGTCGTCAATTTGACAACCGGCCAGGACCCCGGCACCGATGCCAGCCCCGGCGATGTTTTGGAATACACCATCCGGGTCACCAACACCGGGCCGGTGGAGTTCGTCGATTTCATCATTGAGGACGAGGTCGACCTTCTCAATGATCCGGCGGTTTTTGCCGCCGGCACGCTCTCGTTAGACACGGCCAGCTTACCGCCGGGTGCCGACATTTCCGGCACGAGTGCCACGGGCGGCACGCACGGGACGGGGATGGTCAGCGTAGCCGGTCTGAATCTCGGGGCCGCGGGCTCGGGCAATGAATCCCTTACCGTTGTCTTCCGGGTCACCCTGGCCGATGTTATCACCAGTGGTACCATGGTGCGGAACCAGGCCGTTATGACCTACGGATTGATCGATCCGTTCTTGCAAAGCGATGATCCCGAAATCAGTGGCATTGCCGATCCGACCGAAACCCTGATCGCTTCGGCACCCCGGTTTCAAGTACAAAAGGTTTCCACGGACATGACCGGCGATCCGGCCGTGCTCATGGCCGGCGATACCCTGCGCTACATCATCATCATCAAGAACATCGGCAGCGAGAATGCCCTCAACGTGCAGCTGCGTGACTTTATCCCGGCCAGCACCACCTATGTGGCCAACAGCACGCGGCTCAACGGCAACGCCGTGCCGGATGTCGGCGGCATCAGCCCCCTGCATGCCGGTATCGCGATCAACGCCCCGGAGGACACAACCGCCGGAACCATGCGCGCCGATGCGGACCCGGCGGCCGACAATACGGCCACCGTGACCTTCGACGTGGTTGTCGATCCTGCCGCCATGGACGGTCTGATCATCGAAAACCAGGGCTTCGTGAGTGGCGACGGCAGCGGCAGCGGAACCCGGCCCGATCAACCCTCTGACGATCCGGACACGCCAGTGGCCGACGATCCCACCCGTGACGTGGTGGGCAACCTACCCCTGCTCTATGCCCACAAGACCGTCGTGATCGCCGTGGATAACGGATCGACGGGTATCGTGGATCCCGGGGACACCCTGCGTTACACTATCGACGTTCGCAACAGCGGCGCCATCCCGGCCACGAACGTGGTGCTTACAGACGCCATGCCCACCAACACAACTTATGTGCCGGCTTCCACCCAACTGAACGGCGTTCCGCAAGCGGATGTGGTCGGCGCCTCGCCCCTGGTGAGCGGGTTGACCGTTCAATCGGCCGACAATCCCGGCCCGGGCATCGTGTCGGCCGGACAGAACGCTACGGTGACATTCGAGGTGGTCGTCAACGGCGGTCTGCCCACCGGTACCATCATCAGCAACCAGGGCGACCTGACCGCCAATGAACTGCCGCCGGGCCTGACCGATGCCGACGGACTGCCATCCAACGGTTACCAGCCCACCATCATCGTGGTCGGCAACGCCCAACTGCTCACCATCACCAAGACGGTTGCCGTGGTGGGCGGCGGTCCGGCCGTTGCTGGCGGCCAGTTGGAGTATGTGGTCCGGGCCACCAACATCGGCAGCCTGCCGGCCACCAATGTGGTGTTCACCGACGACCTGGGACCGATAGGTCCTCTGGTCATCTACATAGCCGGATCGGGCACGTTGAACGGCGCCGCCGCCGGCGTAACCTACGCCGGCTCCGTGCTGACGGCGGACTACGCCGCCACATACGGAGACCTGCCGGCAGGAGCCGCGGCGCAGTTACGGTTCCGGGTGCAGATCGACGCCGCGGTGGCCATGGGTGCCACCATCACCAACATCGGTGAGGTGCGTTGGAACAATCCGGTCCAGAACGATACGGCCAGTGTCTCCATTGGTGTAGGCGGCACCCCCGGTAGTGCAACCCTCAACGGCACTGTCTGGCATGACGCCAATCTGGATGCGGTATACGACAGCGGCGAACTGCAACTGGCCGGCTGGACCGTGCAGCTTTACAGCAACGGTGCCCTGGTCGCTATGACCACCACCGATGCCGGCGGCGCCTACCGCATCGGCGGCATTTTGCCCAACCAGGGAACCGCGGATCAATATGAACTGCGCTTTACAGCCTTGGGCGCCGGACCCGGTTCAGCCAGCCTGGGTATGGCCGACTCCGTGTTCACCAACGGCCCGCACCGCATCAGCGACATCGTCGCGGCTTCGGGCGACAACCTGCTGAACCTGAACCTGCCGATCACGCCCAATGGCGCCGTCTACGACTCCGTGGCGCGTACGGCCATCGCCGGCGCCCGGCTGACCATGCTCAATGCCGGCACCGGCGTCCCCCTGCCGGACGCCTGTTTCGATGATCCCAACCAGCAGGATCAGATTACGGCCACCGAAGGTTTCTATAAATTCGATCTGAATTTCAGCCAGGGCGCCTGCCCGGCCGGTGCGGCCTATCTCATCGAGGTCACGCAGCCGGCTACCGGATTCATGGCCACGCCGTCACAGGTTATTCCGCCGTCCAGCGACGCCTCGACGCTACCCTATGATGTCATGACCTGTCCGGCCGATGCGATTCCGGGGGCGCCCGGCACCTGCGAAGTGATCGCGTCGCCGGCCATTCCGCCGGTCAGCGTACCGCCCAACACGGCCGGCACCACCTATCACCTGCACCTGCTGCTGGGTGACGGCACCGTGCCCGGCCAGAGCCAGATTTTCAACAACCCCATTCCCATCGATCCTGAAATGGATGAAGCCGCGGCCATCACCAAGACCTCCTCGGAGACCAACGTGACCCGCGGCTCCCTGGTGCCCTACACCATTACTGTCACCAACGTGTTCGGTGGCCCCATGTACGACCTGAGCATCATCGACCGCTTCCCGGCCGGATTCAAATACGTGGCCGAATCGGCCCGCCTCAACGGTGTACCCAACGAACCAGCCATCAACGGCCGGCGGCTGACCTGGAGCGATATCGACCTGCAGGTGAACGAAAAAGCCGTCATCAAGATGTTGCTGGTGGTGGGTTCGGGTGTTTCCGAGGGCGAATACACCAACCGTGCCGTGGTGTTCAGCAACACCATCAGCGCCAATCTTTCGGGCGAAGCCACCGCCACCGTTCAGGTGGTTCCGGATCCGGATTTCGATTGCACGGATGTGATCGGCAAGGTGTTCGACGACCGCAATCTCAACGGCCGACAGGACGACGGCGAAACGGGACTTCCGGGCGTGCGCGTGGTTACGGCGCGAGGATTGACCGTCACCACCGATTTACATGGACGCTTTCACATCACCTGCGCGGTCGTGCCCGACGAGGATCGCGGCAGCAATTTCATTCTGAAATTGGATGAACGCAGCCTGCCGTCGGGCTATCGCATGACCACCGAAAACCCGCGCGTCCAGCGCGCCACCCGCGGAAAGATGCTGCGATTCAATTTCGGCACCACCATTCACCGCGTGGTGCGCATCGATATCGCTGACGGTGTGTTCGAGCCCGGCACCAGCGAACTGCGCCTGCAGTGGGCGTCAAAAATTGACCAGCTGCTGGTGGAACTCCGCAAAGCGCCTTCGGTCATGCGTCTGGCCTACCTGGCTGATATGGAGCGTAAAGGGCTGGTCAAGCAGCGCCTAAAGGTGTTGAAAAAATCAATCTTCAAACGATGGAAAGCCACTGATGGCGGCTACCCACTGTCCATCGAAACCGAAGTGTTCTGGCGCCGCGGTGCGCCGGTCCACAAGTGATGACGAACCCATGATGGATAGAATGCCCTCATCCACGATCATGTTGATGCGATCGCTGTTCAAGTGCGGTGTCGCGGTTTTGTGCCTGTGTTGTTTCGCCGCTGCCGGGGCTGGGGCTTCTTCACCCGCAACCAGAGCAGCCAACTCCACCGGAGAGGGGGCGGAAACGCACCTGCCGGCCGACGAGGCCGTCACTTCCTGGATCCACGATCCAGCCGCTTTCATGGAAGAGGAGGGCGACCGCACCGAAATGCGTGAGGGGGTTGCCCGGGAGGTCAACACCGTCAAGCTCAACGACCTCGTGCCGCCCATCCATTTCCGACTGGGCGAGGCGGAAATCCCCGAAAATACCATCGACCAGCTGCGCGACGTGTTGGATCGCATGCGGGACCGTGCCAACGTGCGCCTGCACTTCATCGGTCATACCGATACCCTGCCCCTGACCGACGAGCTGGTCCGCAAGTACGGCGACAATGTGGGGCTCTCCCGGGCCAGGGCGGCAACCGCAGCCGAATACTGCCAGCGCGCCCTCGGCCTGCCTCCCGAGGCCATCTCATACGAGGGCGTGGGCGATACCCAACCGGTAGCCGACAACATGACCGAAGCCGGCCGGCAGGGCAACCGCCGGGTCGAAGTGCAGGTCTGGTACGACGAGATCAGCGAGCGGCCGGTGGAAGAAGAGGTTTATGTCCCCCGCGAGGTTCACCGCATCAAAGTCTGCCGCACCGAAACGGTCTGTAAGTTGCGCTACAAGGTCGGCCACGCTCACCGGGCGCGGGTAAAAAACCTGGTCACCCCGCTGCATTATGACGAAGGCATGGCCGAGGTGCCGGGAGGGTTTTTGAACCAGATCCAGTACGCCATGGACAACCTGAGCAACAAGCAAAACCTGGTGGTCAAATTTACCGCCTACACCGATAATCTTCCGCTGATGGAACGGGACAAACGCATCTACGGAGATCACATCGGGCTCTCCAAAGCCGTTGCCAGGCGCATCTCCCTGGCCGTCCAGGAAGGGCTGAACCTGTCCAACACCGCCATCGAGAGCGACGGCCTGGGCGTCATTCGGCCTGTGGCTTCCAACGACACCCAGCAGGGACGAGCATTGAACCGGCGCGTGGAGGTGGAATTCTGGTACGACGACCCGCTCAAGGATCTGCCCGATGAACCCCAACTCTGCCCCGACGCCGCCGGTGCCGACACGGTTTCCCGTGTTTACGACGCATCCTCGGATGGTATCGCGCCGATCCTTTTCGAAAAAGGCAAGCCGGTCATCCCGCCGGGGTACACAGATACCCTGCAGCGGGTGATGGACGGGATCGGCGACAAGGCCAACGTTCGCCTGCGTTTTGTCGGCTTCACCGGCAACCGGCGCCTGGACCGCCGTACGGCCATGGTCTACGGCGATGACGTCGGCCTTTCCATGGCCCGCGCGCGGCGCGCCATGGAAGCGGTAAAAGCGCAGATGGGATTGACCGACGAGCAGGTGGAGGTCGACGGACGCGGCTACGTGCAGGCCGATGACGTGGTCAACGCCGGCTTCATCGAATCCGACACCTCCCGGGTGAAGGTGCAGGTGGTCTATGACGAACTGATCGTGATGGACGCCTACGAGGGGGTCGAGGTGACCCCCATGACCCGCGAAGTGACGCCGGCCGATCCCTTCGCCCTCAACCACATGCGTATCACCGTGGACGGCAAACCCATCGACGACCCGGGCAAGTGCAGCTCGGATATCCAGCGCTGTACGGACGTGGCCCTGGACCAAGCTCGCATCCAATTCAAGCACGACAGCCTTAAAATGGAGCCGCGTCTCAACATCACCGCTTGGCCGCGCACCATCCGCTATCAGGATCTGGCACAGACCCCGACCCCGGAGAATCTCGTACGCTTTCGCATGTACAGCAACTACCGCACCTTTATCCACCGGGCCGAAGTCCGCATCTTTACAGAAGAACAGTCGGTCCGCGACGTGCCGCTGGCCGTGGTTCCCCTGGATGCCGACGGCCTGGCCGAGTGGCGGGCCGAATTCGAAACCTACGCGGCGCCGGGGCGCAAACTGCAATACCTGGTGCGGGTGGTTGACCGGAAAGGCCGGTTCGACGAAACGCGGCCCCAGCCTTTGTGGGTGGTGGACCGGATTGAATCTCCGGCCGGCGAGGGGGATTGGCGCACCGAACTGCTGGTGGGCTACGGGGAAAGCCGCCTGGCCTACCGGAATATTCCCTTGCGCGGCGGCACGGTTCAGGCCTTCGGCATGGCCATTCCCCCGAACCACCATGTCTGGATGGCGGGTTTTGCCGTTCCCGTGGACGGCAAGGGCCGTTTCATCGCCGAAGAGATTCTTCCCGACGGCATCCATACCGTGGAAGTGGCGGTCCTCGACGAACACGGCAACGGCGAACTCTTCCTGCGGGATCTGGCCCTGAAAAAATCAGACTGGTTCACCGTAGGCATCGCCGACGTCACCGTCGCCGCCAACCGGACCAACGGACCGGCGGACCTGCTGGCTCCGGACCGGCCGCAGTACAGCGAAGACATGAGCCTGCACGGACGCCTGGCGTTTTATACCAACGGCAAGTTCAAAAACGGCTGGACGCTGACCGCCAGTGCCGACACGCGCGAAGGACCATTGGACGAAATTTTCACCAATTTTATGGATAAATCCCAGGACGCGCTTTTCCGCCGGATGGATCCGGATTACCACTATCCGACCTTCGGTGACGACAGTACGGTTAGTGAAGAGGCGCCGACCTCGGGCAAATTCTACGTCAAGGCCAAAAAGGATGAAACCTACGGCCTCTGGGGCAATTTCAAGGTTGGGTACACAGACAACTCCCTGGCTCACGTGGACCGCGGGTTGTACGGCGCCAACCTGCATTATCAACCCCTTGAGACAACCAGCTTCGGAGAACCGCGGTTTTCTCTGGACGGTTTCGCCGCCGATCCGGGAACCGTGGCGGGTCGTGACGAACTGCGCGGTACGGGCGGATCCCTTTATTTCATGAACCGCCAGGATATTTTGGAAGGCTCGGAGCGGATGCGCATTGAGGTCCGCGACAAGGACTCGGGCATGGTGCTGGAAGTGAAGAACCTGACGTCGTTGCTGGACTATGACATCGATTACCTGCAGGGGCGCATCCTGCTCACCCAGCCGCTGCCCACGACAGCGGATGACGGCTACCTGGTGGATTCCGGCGCCACCGCCGGCCATCCGGTGTTCCTCGTGGTGCGCTACGAATACACCCCCGGATTCGACGAACCCGACACCATGGCCGTCGGCGCCCGGGTACATTACTGGTTCAACGACTACGTCAAGATCGGGGCGACCACCAGCCAGGAGGAGCAGGCCGACATCGAAAACAGTGTTTCCGGCGCCGATCTGACCTTGCGAAAATCGGCATCGACATGGATCAAAGTCGAAAGCGGTGCCACCACAGGATCGGCTGTGGCGGCCAACACCTCCCTGGATGGGGGATACAATTTTGGAACCGGCGATTCTTTTGATGACACCGAGGCCGACGCATCGGCCTTGCGTGTGGACGCCAGTATCGATTTCCAGGAATTTTTCAAAGAGGTCCCCGGCCGCGTAACCCTTTATTACCAGGACCTCGAAGCCGGCTATTCGGCCCCCGGCCAGACGACCGACACCGACACCACCCAGTATGGCGGAGCCGCTGAAATCCCCATCACCGGGCGGCTGAAGACCCGCTTCAAGATAGACAAACAGGTCAAGACCGCCGGCCTCGAAACCGAAGCCATGGAACTGGATGCGGACTACGCCCTGGGCGAGCATTGGTCGGTGAGTTCAGGGGTTCGCCAGGACAGCCGCCGGGACAACTCCCCGGTGGTGCCCGCCACCCAGGAGGAGGGCGAAATCACCGACGCCACCGTTCGGCTATCATACGATTCCCGCGCCAAATGGACCGCTTACGGCTTTGTCCAGGAGACGCTCCAGACCAGCGGCAACCGCGAAGAGAACAGTCGTGTCGGGGCCGGCGGCAGCTGGCGCCTGACCGACCGTTTCAAGGTGGTGGGCGAGGCTTCGGGCGGTGACCTGGGCATGGCCGGATTGCTCGGGACTGAATATCTCTACTCCGATCGCACCACCATGTACATGAACTATACCTTGGAGAACGAGCGCTCGGACGACGGCAGGCGTGCCCGCAAGGGCAACATGACCTCCGGATTCAAGACGCGCTATTCGGACAGTGCCAGCGTCTACCTCGAAGAGCAGTACGCCCACGGGAACGTGCCCACCGGCTTGACCCATTCTACCGGAGTGGAACTGGTTCCTTTCGATCATCTCAACTTCGGCGCCAATCTGGATTTCGGTACATTGAAGGACCCGGATACGGCCGCCGAAATCGAGCGCAAGGCGTTGGGCGTGAACATCGGGTACGGATTGGACAAGTTAAATGTGGCCAGCGGTTTGGAGTTTCGGGTGGATAACAGCGAACAACCGGACGAGAGCTTTTCCGAGCGCACCACCTGGCTGTTCAAAAACAGCCTCAAGTACGAGGCGTCGTCGGACTGGAGATTGCTGGGAAAATTCAACTACTCAAAAAGCGAGAGTTCGCTGGGCGAATCGTACAGCGGCGACTACACCGAGGCGGTAATCGGCTGCGCCTTCCGGCCCGTGAACCACGACCGGCTCAACGCGCTGTTCAAATACACCTATTTCTACAACCTGCCCGCCACCGACCAGGAGTCGGGCACCGATTCGGGCGTGATCCAGCGCAGCCACATCTACTCGGTGGATGTGATGTACGACCTGACCCAGCGTCTGACCGTGGGCGGCAAGATCGCATACCGGCTCAGCCAGGTGGCCCAGGACCGGGAGAACCCGGAGTATTTCGACAGCAATGCCCGCCTGTACGTTGTGCGGGCCGATTACCACATCCTCGACCGCTGGGATGCGCTGATCGAAGCACGCCAGCTTGATCTGTCGGATGCCCGGGACAGCCGCACCGGTGCCCTGGTGGGCCTGTACCGCCACTTGGGCAAACATATCAAGCTGGGTGTGGGGTACAACTTCAGTGATTTTTCAGACGACCTGACCCAGATGAGCTACGAGCATCAGGGGGTTTTCGTCAATTTGATCGGGAAGTATTGATGCGGCCGCAAAGGGCTGCGGTGAAAAGGAATGCAAAACCAAGAGAAAGGGGCAACAACCATGCTCTGTTGGATGAAACATCTTATCCCGGTGTTGGTTGTGCTGGTCATGACGACGTCGGCCTGCGGACAGGAAATCACCAGGGATCAGCTCAAGGGCCTGGACGAACAGGTCCAAGAGATCAAATCGGATGTCCTGGCCATTGCGGCGGAGTTGAACCAGCTGGAAGAGAAACTGCTCTTTCCGTCCAACACCCAGTTGGCGGTGTTTATCTCCATGGGAGAAGATGAGGATTTTCGTCTCGACTCCGTGGAACTCCAACTGGGCGGCAAACCGGTGGCCTGTCACATCTATACCTTCAAAGAACTCGACGCCCTGCGCAAGGGCGGCGTGCAGCGCCTATACACCGGCAACATCCGGACCGGCGCCCATGATCTACAGGTCACGATGGCCGGCAAGATCCACAAAGGCAGCGCCTTCAGTAAAACCGAACGGTTTGCCGTCAAAAAGGGGGTGGGCCCCAAGATCGTTGAACTGTCACTGACCGACGAAGGTATCAATTTCAAGGACCGCTAAACCATGTCTAGGCTTGTCGCAATCATCATCAGTATTTGCATCGTCGTTTCATCGGCGGCGGCCGGCGAAATCGCCACCACGGCTCCCGAGGAACTCAAGGACCTCTTTTTCGGCGAGGCCCTGTACAGCGCCTTCCAGGACGAGTGGTTCGACGCCATCGCCCGGCTGGACACCGAGCTGACCCTGTTTCACAGACTGGACGAGCCCAAACTGGACACCCTCTACTACCACATCAATCACGCCGAATTCGCGGTGGGCGATTTCGAGCTGGCCTACCGCATGCACCAACGCGCCGGTCGCGCCATCACCGCAGTGATCGAAGGCAATGTGGAAGAAGAGGTTCGAAACGAAGCGATCTATCGATTGGCACGGATCTATTTCAAGAAGGACCAGCCCCGCAACGCCCTGTTCGCCATCGAGCGGATCAAGGGCAAGCTGCCGTCGGAGCTGCAGGACGATGTGGCCTTCCTGCACGCTCAGATTCTACTGGCCAACGGGGGCAACGGCGACGCCGTCAACGTTCTCGAAAAGCTTCTGGGCGCCAAAAGCCTTGAAGGATTCAATTCATACAACCTCGGCATTGCGCTGATGCGTGACGGCAAAACCGTCGAAGGACTCAAATACCTGGACCGTACCGGACGGATCGACAGCGGGGACGAACTCACCCTGGCGATCAAAGACAAGGCCAATCTGGTGCTGGGCACCAAATTTATGACCGCACAGAAGTACGGGATGGCCAAAGAGATTTTGGACCGGGTGCGCCTGAGCGGGCCGTTTTCCAACCGGGCGCTGTTGAGTTCCGGGTGGGCCGACGCCACGGCCGGGCGCTTCGAGCGGGCGCTGGTGCCCTGGAGCCTGCTGGTTCAGCGCGAGGTTACCGATGCTGCCGTGCAGGAGGTCCTGCTGGCGGTACCCTATGCCTACGGCAAGCTGAACGTTTACGCCAAAGCGGCTCTGCTTTATGGCCGCGCCCTTGAGAAATTCGACACCGAAGCGGACAAACTGGAGGCCTCCATCAAAAGCATCCGCGAAGGCCATTTTTTCAAAGCCCTGGTTCGCGAAGAGCTCAAACAGGATGCCAACTGGGTGGTCAAACTGCGCAAGCTGCCCGAAACCCCGGAAACCTATTACCTGCTGACCCTCATGGCGTCCCACGACTTTCAGGAAGGACTGAAAAATTACCTCGACCTGGAAGGGCTGCGCAAGCGGCTGGAAAGCTGGGAAGGGGATCTGGACGCTTTCGAAGAGACCATCGCCCAGCGGCGGGCCTACTATAAACCCCTGCTGCCCGCTATCGACAGCCAGTTCCGAACGCTGGACGCCAAAATGAAATTCCGCCTCGAGCAGCGCGATCGCATCGACGATCGCCTCAACACCATGCTGACCGCGCCGAGGCCCGACTATCTGGCCACATCCCATGAACGGATCGCCTTCGACCGCATCGGCCGCATTGAACGCCGGTTACCAGACGGCCCCTCCAGCACGGCTGCAGAAGCCAGGAAGCGCATCGAGCGCCTGCGTGGTGTCATGACTTGGGACATCCACACCCAGTATGACGAGCGCTTTACCGAAGCACACAAGCATCTACGGGGCCTGAATCGTGACGTGGAGTTGATGAAACAGCGTTACGCCGCTTTCGTGCGCACCCGCCAGGCCGCCACCCAGAGCTATGAAGGCTATGACGACACGATCCGGCGGTTGTGCGGCATGATCCGCGAGGGCAGCGAGAAGGTCAAGGTGTTGATGGCGCGTCAGGGCCACTTTCTGGAAGTGATGGCGGTCAACGAACTGACCCGGCGGCGAGAACGTCTGGCCGAGTTCCAGATCAAGGCGCGTTTTGCCCTGGCGGACAGCTACGACCGTGCAGCCAGATTCCAAAAGCAGGAGACACTGAAACAATGAAGTGGATCCGATTCCATATGGTGGTGACTGCCGCCATGTTGGTGGCCTGCCAGCCGGTCAGCGACCGCGGGACCATCGGCCGCCTGCGGCACCAGAAGATCGAGATCGAGGACGTGAAGATCGAGGGCGGTCTCGGCAAAGCCATGCAGAGTTACCAGCGGTTTCTACAGGAGACGCCCGACACCAAATTGGCGCCGGAAGCCATCCGGCGTCTGGCCGATCTCAAGATCGAAAAAGAGTACGGCACCATCACCGAAGGGGACAAACCCGCGTCCGACAAAATGGCGGTGCCGGAAAAGGCCGCACGGCCCGTCCCAACCACTGCCAAACCTGGTGGACAACCGCCGGTTGCCGGAGAGGCCGACGATGCCTTTGAACGCCGGGCCACCCAAAGCCGGCCCCTGCCGGCCGTGCCGGCAGATCCGGTGGAGCTTCCGCCAGACGCAGACGACCTGGATCGCGCCGGACCGCGCGAAGCCCTGGCGTTGTATCGGAAACTGCTCAACGACTACCCGATGTACGACCGCAACGACCAGGTGCTCTATCAGATGTCTCGTGCCTATGAAGAACTCGGCCGCAACGAGGAGGCCCTGGCGGTCATGGAGCGCTTGGCAGGCGAATACCCCCACTCCCGTTACATCGACGAGGTGCAGTTCCGGCGGGCCGAGCATTTTTTCACCCACCGCAAGTACCTGGATGCCGAGGACGCCTACAAATCGATCGTCGATATCGGCGTGGGGTCGTCCTACTACGAACTGGCCCTGTACAAGCTGGGATGGACCTTCTACAAACAGGAACTCTACGAAGACGCCCAACACCGCTTCATCGCCCTTTTGGATCACAAGATGGCCATCGGCTACGATTTCGAGCAGACCGAGGACGAAACCGAACGCAAGCGCACGGATGACACCTTCCGGGTCGTCAGCCTGAGTTTTTCCAACCTCGGCGGGGCCGACTCTGTGGTGGAGTACTTCTCCCGCTACGGGCAGCGCAGCTATGAAGACAAGGTTTACAGCAACCTCGGCGAGTTTTACTTCGACAAACGCCGTTACGCCGATGCCAGCGCATCCTACAATGCCTTTGTCAGCCGTAACCCCTTCCACAAGAAGGCGCCCAACTTCCATATGCGCGTCATTGAAATCCATGCGGCCGGCGGTTTTCCCAGCCTCGTGCTGGACGCCAAGAAGGCGTTCGCCACCAATTACGGCGTCAAGGCAGACTATTGGAAGGTCCACGACATTAAGGCCCGCCAGGATGTCCTGGACATCCTCAAACAGAACCTGACCGACCTGGCCAATCACTACCATGCCAGCTATCAGCATCCGCGCCACAAGGAGAAGAAGGCGGCTAACTTCAAGGAGGCCCTGCACTGGTACCGCGAGTTCATGGTCTCTTTCCCCAAGGCCAAGGAGTCGCCGGGGATCAACTGCCAGCTTGCCGATTTGCTTCTGGAAAACAAGAATTACGGCGACGCCGCTGTCGAGTACGAGAAGACTGCCTACGACTACCCGTCCCACGAAAAGGCCTCCGCCGCCGGTTATGCTGCGGTATACGCCCATCGCAAGCATCTCGAGGCCACCGACCCGGCCGAAGAGAACCGGGTGAAGCGCGAAGTGGTCCGCAGTTCCATAAAATTCGTGGACACCTTTCCCGAACATGAGAAAGCCGACATCGTTTTGGCTGCGGCTGCCGAAGACCTGTACGCCATGCATGCCTTTGAACAGGCCCTGGGTGCCGGAAGGCGGCTGGTCAAGGAGTACCCCCGGGCCGATAACGAGATCACCCGCACGGCCTGGCTGGTTGTCGCCCACGCTTCCTATGAGATCGAGAAGTACCCTGATGCCGAACTGGCCTACCTGAAGGTGCTGGAGCTGCTGCCGGCCGACGACAAGAGCCGTGAGGGGCTGGTGGACAACCTGGCGGCATCGATCTACAAGCAGGGCGAGCAGGCCAACGCCGTCAAGGAATACCGCGTCGCCGCCGACCACTTTTTACGGGTGGGCCGCATTGCGCCCACATCCCAGATCCGCGCCACCGCCGAGTACGACGGTGCCGCGGCCCTGATCCAGCTCAAGGCCTGGGAAGAGGCCGCCACTGTCCTGGTCGGGTTCCGCGACATGTTCCCCGAGCACGAACTGCAGCCCGAAGTCACCAAGAAAATCGCCTATGTCTATAAGGAAGACGGCAAGCTGTCGTTGGCGGCGCGGGAGTTCGAGCGTATCGAGACCGAAACCCGGGACGACGCCGTCCGTCGCGATGCCCTTCTGGTGGCGGCGGATCTGTATGAACAAGACGGCAACAAGGTGCGCGCCCTGGAGGTGTACCGGCGCTATGTGGGCTATTTCCCGCAGCCGGTGGACCTGCACCTGGAGACCCGCAACAAGATCGCCAATATCCTCAAGGCCGGGAACGATGTGACGGCCTATCACGAAGAGCTACGGCAAATTGTCGCCATCGATGCGGCGGCCGGGAAAGAACGCACCCCGAGAACCCGTTACCTTGCCGGTAAAGGGGCCCTGGTGCTGGCGGAAGCCGATTACGCCGAATTCGAGGCGGTCCAACTGGTCAAACCCTTTAAGCGCAATCTGAAAAAGAAGCAGGCGCTGATGAAGAAAAGCATAAAGGCGTTCAACAAGTTGGTGGACTACGAGTTGGGCGAAGTGACCGCCGCAGCGACATATTATCTCGCCGAAATCTACACCCATTTCAGCAAAGCACTGATGACGTCAGAGCGGCCTGTGATGGGCTTTGATGTCCACCTGGTACAACCCGGAGAGACCCTTTCCAAAATTGCCGAAGAATACGACGCCGATGTCGGAAGGATTGCCCGCGAAAACAATTTGAATCGCTCCAGAACCATCGTCGCTGGGAAAAAGCTTAAAATCCCGCGTGGCTTGAACCCGATGGAGCTTGAACAGTACGAACTGGCCCTCGAAGAACAGGCGTATCCCTTCGAAGAGAAAGGCATCGAAGTGCATGAGAGCAACCTCAGGCTCATCGGCCAGGGCATCTACAACGAATGGATCGACAAGAGCTTGCAGAAACTTGCGGTGTTTATGCCTGCACGCTACGCCAAACCCGAAGCGCCCGGCACCGTTGTTAGCTCTCTGGAACGCTTTACCTTTCAAGTCATCCGGCCGGCACCCGTCGCCCCGCCTGCGCCGGATGTCCCGGGAGCGGCCGAAGAGGAAGCCGCCGCAGAACAGGCTGCGCCGTCGGCGGAGGACGATGTGGTCAGCGCCGGTGCTGACTCGGGCGCCGACCTTGAGGGTGCAACGGAGGCGACACAACAATGAAAACGATCAATCCGGGAGCAGGGAAGATGCGGATCAATCCATGGCCCTGGCGGACAGGAGGCGCATGCACCGGTTGGCTGCTGCTGGCACTGATGCTTGCGGCCCTCTTCGGATGTGCGACCGGTGGAAAGATGGCGCCGGAGCCGGCTGAACCGCCGCCGCCCCCCGCTGAGGAAGCAGCAGCAGAGGTGCCCGTGGAAGCAGGCGAGCCGGAGCCGCAAGGCATCGTTATCGAAGAGATGCCCGACATGGGTCCGGCTTTGCGGAGGAGTTTCGAACGCGCTGTAGCACTGCTCAATGCCGGGGACGATAAGGGGGCCATCGGTCTCCTGGAGCCGGTGATTGAAGCATCGCCCAACGTTTCGGCGCCCTTTATCGATCTTGGAATTGCCTACACGCGCACCGGCCAGGCCGACAAGGCCGAAGCGCAATTCAAGAAGGCGCTGGAGCTGGTGCCCGGCCACCCGGTGGCCAGCAACGCGTACGGCCTGCTCTGCCGAAAGGCCGGGCGCTTTGACGAGGCACGCGCCCTATATGAACAGGCACTGGCCAAATACCCCATGTACTACCCGGTGCATAAAAACCTGGGTATCCTTTGCGATCTCTATTTGAACGATCCGGCCTGTGCCTTGGCGCACTACGAACAGTACAGCGATGCCAAGCCGGATGACAAACAGGCCAAAACCTGGATTATGGATCTGCGCAACCGGATGGGGGTGAAGTGATGCGTTCAATGTTAAGGGTTCAGCGCACGGTGTTGAAAAGGATCCGGGTCCACATGCGTGGTGTCCGCAGGCTTTGCATTGGGGTGGTGTGTCTGGCGCTTCTGCTTTCCGGCATGGCTTGGGCTCAGGATGGAGAGAAGAAGGCGGCGAAAAAGGTGGACCCCAATGCCAAAGAACTCTCCGGTATGTCCATCGTGGGCAACGACGAAGCGCCCAAGTCGCTGTACATCGTTCCCTGGAAGAGTTCCGAGATCGGTGTGGAGACGAGCCTGAACGCCATGCTGAACGACAGGGACATGCCGGTGGACCGGGATGTGTTCAAGCGGCAGTTGGATTTCTACAAGGTCAGCACGGCCAAGTAACGGCCGTCGGAAAAAAGGTGGAGCGGTCGTGTGCCGCCGGAGGCGAAGCCACCGGCGGGGTACCCGGGCGTTATCCGAAGATGGGATCAACAAACACAACGATGTTCGGTTCAGGAGGATCATAATGGGATTTTACACAATGGTGGCCTTTTTTCAAAAGGGCGGAATGTTCATGTACCCGATTCTGCTCGTTTTCGCCATTGGCCTGGCCATAGCGATCGAGCGCTATATCCATTTGAAGCGCATCCGGATCGCCAACAACAGCATGTGGAAGAAGCTGCAGCCGGTGCTGATCAAGGGCGAGTTCGAAAAGGCGCGCCAGATGGTCAACAAGGATAAGTCCCGCGTGGCGCAGATGCTGAGCATGGGCCTGGCGCGCCAGGGTGCGGTGCGGCGTCGCGAAGACATCGAAATCGCCATGGAAGAGAGCATGATGGAGATCATTCCCCAGTTGGAAAAGCGTACGCCTTACGTGGCCCTGTTGTCGAACATCGCCACGCTGCTGGGACTCCTGGGAACGATCATGGGGTTGATCGAAGCCTTTACGGCCGTGGCCAACGCCAACCCGGCGGAAAAGGCCGACCTGTTGTCGGCCAGTATTTCGGTGGCCATGAACACCACGGCGTTCGGTTTGATGGCGGCCATTCCGCTGCTCCTGCTGCACGCCAAGATCACATCGACCACCGGCCATATCATTGACGGGCTGGAGATGGCGTCGATCAAAGCATTGAACACCATCTCCAATTTTGCCAAACGCCAATTCGAGACGGAAAAATCATGACCAGACGACAACGATTCAGGAAACGCATGGTGGAAACGCCGGAATTGAATATCACCACGTTTTTGAACCTGATGGTGGTGCTCATTCCGTTTTTGCTCATCAGCGCCGTATTCTCGCGTGTGACCATCATGGAGATGAGCGTTCCGACCAGTGCCGGAGGCACTGCGACGAACATACCCAATTTTGCCATTGAGGTCATTGTACGGAAAGCGGGTTTTGAAATCGCCAACGGCAATTCCGTGGAGGCGGCCATCCCCAAAAAGGACGGCGCGTACGACATGGAGATGCTCAACCGGATGCTGCTGCGCCTCAAGGCCCAGTATCCGGATAAGGAGGATGCAACGGTCCTGATGGAACCGGACATCGAATACGACTACCTGATCCGCATCATGGACGCGGTGCGCGGCACGGAACTGAAGAAGGAAGGCGACGATGCGGAGGCGACCGCAGCGGAGGGAAGTGAAGATGCCGACGAACCGGTGCAACGAGTTGTACTCTTTCCCGACATATCCATAGGAGATGCGCCATGAGAAATAGCCGACGCATGAGACGAATGGGGCGCAACAGGAAAAAGGTGCCCAATTTGCCACTGACATCCCTCATGGATGTCTTCACCATCCTGGTTTTCTTTCTGCTCTTCCACTCTGCCGGCGGTGAGGCCATCGAAGCGCCCAAGCAGATCAAGCTGCCCGAGTCCGTGGTGGAGGCCAAGCCACGGGTGACCGTGGTGATCATGGTGAGTTCCGAGGTCGTGGTCGTTCAGGGCGCCGCCGTGATCAAAACGGTGGATCTGCTGAATGTCCAGGCGGACACGGTTGACGAAATCACCGAACGCCTGCAACAGCTTGAACGCAACATCATCGGTATCACCACCAAGACAGCCGTGGAAAGCAAAGAGGTCACGATCCTGGCGGATAAAACGATACCATTCAGAGCCCTCAAGAAAATCATGTCAACCTGCACCGGCTCCGGGTACGGAAAGATCTCCCTCGCCGTTACCCAGAAGAACGGCCATAGCTAATGGAAACGTCGTGAAACCATCTTTATTAGCAGAAGAACTGGCGCCCCTGAATGCGCAAATTGAGAAGACTCAAGCCAAGCTTGAGACCCTCAAGGCGGAGATGGGTGTTGTCGAAGCGGAGTTGGAGAAGTACGCCACGGCCAGACAGCGGGTGGAGGCCTTGAAAGAGGTCTGTGACGCGCTGGATAAGCTGGGGGGACTCCAAGCCGGCGAGCTTTTTTGGAAGGGGATCTTCGAGGCCGATGTCGCCGAGGATCACCTGAAAAACGTTCGCGCACGGATATCCCGGTTTGAGGAGCGGATCAGTGGTGTGCTGGAAAAACAGGCGTCGCTACAGGAGCAGATCGACCGGCGGCTGAATGAGCTGGAATTCCTCTTCGACGAGGTCGGCGAAGCCCACCAGCGTGAACAGCGCCGCAAGGAAGAGTTCGTCATCGAGCGGGAGATTTCGGAAGTTCCCTTCCGCGAGATGATCATGCCCTGGACCAAGGAAGCCGAAAGCGAGCAGCGCTTCCGGCGCGCCCTGCTGGTGGCCCTGCTGGTCTGCATCGTCATGGGGTCTCTGGTGCGGTGGATCACGGTGCCTGTGCCCGATCGCTCGGTCGAAGTTGTCGAGATACCGGAACGACTGGCCAAGCTGGTCAAAAAGGAGCCGCCCATTCCTGTGCCGCAGCCCAAACCGAAGATGCAGCCCAAAGAAGAGGCTCCCAAACCCGAGGATATCACCAGTCCCAGACCGGAGAAGCCCAAGAAGGATGCCAAACCGGATACGGCGCCCAAGAAATTAGCCAAGAAGGGTGGCAACGGCAAGATGCCCGGCGGCGGCAGGAAAGCGGCCCGCCGACGTGCGGAACGTTCCGGCGTCCTGGCGTTCAAGCAGTCCTTTGCCGACCTGATGGATGAGACGCCCATTGCCAAACTCGGCACCGAGGCCCGCATCAGCAAGGAGAGCCCGCGTGTCGCCGGTCAGGCGGTGGCCCAGCGCTCCATGGTGGCCATTCAGGCCAAGGGCGGATCAAGCGGCGGTATCCGCAACGCCCGGGTCAGCCGCAATGTGGGCAGCGGACGGGGCAACGGCCTCGGCGGCACCGGTATCGGCCGCGGAGGCGCCAGCGGCACCGGAGCCGGCTTTGCACAAGTGGACAGCAATGTCGCCGATCTCGAGGAGCAGGACCGTCCGCTCAGCGACGGTCCCGGCGCCGGACGTACCGACGAAGAGATCCAGATCGTGTTCGACCGTTACAAGGCGACCCTCTACCGCATCTACAACCGCGAGCTGCGCAAGGATCCGACCCTGCGGGGCAAGATCCTGCTTCGGATCAGCATCGAAAGCAGCGGTGCGGTCTCGTTGTGCAAGGTGGAATCCACGGATCTGGCATCCCCCGAACTGGTGGCCAAGATCGTGGCCCGTATCAAGCGGTTCAATTTCGGACCGAAAGAAGGTGTACCCAAAATGACTATCCTTTACCCCATCGACTTCCTGCCTGCGGGTTAGGACCGCAAACAGAAGCGATGCAAGGACAAGATGAAGGAATGATTGATCGTCTGATTTCAGGAGGAAAGCAATGGGATTTTATTCAATGCTGGCGTTTTTCCAAAAGGGTGGGATGTTCATGTATCCCATTCTGCTCGTATTTGTCATCGGCCTGGGCATTGCGCTGGAGCGATGGTTTCGCTTGAGCCGCATCCGCAGTGTGAACCGCAAGATTTGGAATCAGCTCTATCCGATGCTCGTCAAAGGGGAGTTCGAAAAGGTGATGGGGGTCGTCAGCAAGGACAAGTCCACCATCGCTCAGATGTTGGGAATGGGGCTGGCGCGCCAAGGCACGGTCCGGCGTCGCGAAGATATCGAGATCGCCATGGAGGAGAGCATGATGGAGATCATTCCCAAGCTGGAAGCACGCACGCCGTATGTGGCGCTGCTCTCCAACATCGCCACCCTGCTGGGGTTGCTGGGTACCATCATGGGGTTGATCGAGGCCTTCACCGCGGTGGCCAATGCGAACCCCGCCGAGAAAGCCGATCTGCTGTCAGCCAGCATCTCGGTTGCCATGAACACCACGGCCTTCGGTCTGATGTCCGCCATCCCGCTGTTGCTGTTTCATGCCAAGCTGACTTCGACCACGGGCCAGATCGTAGACAGCCTGGAAATGGCATCCGTAAAGGCACTCAATAGCATCTCCACTGTCCAAAGGCGGAAATTGGAGAACAAAAAGGAATTTTCCGGCGATGCGCCCCACGACTCCACCAGTACCGAGAAGAGACATTGAACAATCTGTCAACATGAACCAAAAGGAGAGAAAGATGAAAAGAAAGCTGATTTTAGCCCTTACGCTGATGGTGATTGCAGCAGTGGCATTTTTGACGACTTCGTGTGCCAAACAAACGACGCAATCCCAAACGGAAACGACCAGCCAGCCGGAATCCCCGATTGCGGCCGAAGAACCCGCTGAGCCCCCTCGGCAGGCCGAAGCTCCGGTCGAGGAGATTGCCCCCTCTCTGGTGACCGATGCTGACATTGTGAACAAGAAGATCTTTTTTGGATTCGACAGCGCCGCGTTGTCGGATCAGGCCCCGCCGATATTGACACAGATGGCTGACTACCTGCGCACCAATCCCGGCCTGAGCGTCACGGTTCAGGGGCATTGCGATGAACGCGGCACGGAGGCCTACAACCTGGGGCTGGGTGCGCGGCGCGCGGAAGCGGTTAAAACGTTCCTCGTCGATCAAGGTATCCAGTCCGATCGGCTGGCCACGATCAGTTATGGAAAATCACGGCCTGTTGCCTTGGGGCACGGCGAGGCCGCCTGGGCCCAGAACCGCCGGGCCGAATTCGTGGTCAACTGACCGCCTGGCAGTCTCGTTCCATGGGGGAATTTCAAATCGGCAACCGTAGCCAAAGCATCGACCGCTTTTATAATGCCCGCCCCCAAAGCACGGGCGAATGGATAGTGGGACGAATTCAGAGCAACTGATTTTTATCAGTAGCAAGTTATACAAACCCATACAAATGCTCCGATTTTGTTACGACTTTTTTGAGTACACCTAAAAAGAAACGGGAACTTACGTTTTTTGTAAGTTCCCGTTTTCATTGTCTTTGCTGGTGGGCCGTGAAGGAATCGAACCTTCAACCTACTGATTAAGAGTCAGGTGCTCTGCCTAGTTGAGCTAACGGCCCCTGTGTGCTGACGAAACAAAAGAGCCTCTTAACAGTCGGTTTGCTGGTTGTCAATGTCTTTTTCGCCGATTGGGATCTCAAAATAAGCGGAACGTTTTTCCCTCGGCACGGGTGGCTCAGAGCCTGTTTTTGCGTTTACGCTCCCGCTTCCATTCATTTTTGCGTTTGCGGTCTTTTTTCACGGACTTTTTTTTCGATCCAGGTTCGCTGGAAAGATCCACCAGGTAGCTCCCCGGTGTTTTCGGCGCGGCTGGCGGCCGGGATTTTTCCACCACTTTGGTTTCCGGAGATTTTTTGGGCAGAGGCGGTCCGCTGAAACTGCCTGCCGGCAGCCTGTCCACCAGAAACAAAGCGCTGCCGAAAGCATTCAGCGTGGCGCCCAGACGGGTCAGTTGGTCCGTGTTCACCGTCAGAATGACCGGCGAAGCATCCATTCGGCTGCCCAGTCGCTCGGCCATTGACCGCTCTCGGGCAAGTACGATTTCGAAACCCGAACCCGCCGATTTTACACCTTTTTCGAGAACGACCGGATAGGCCCGCTGTCGAACCGGACGGTACAACAGCTTGGGGACGTTCGCGGGGGATCCCGGAACAACAATTTTGGATCGATCCACGGCCCGGATTCGTTTCCCGGACAGTTCGACAGGCGGACAGGAAAGAGCTGCCGTGACTTCGCGAAGATGGCTCTGGCGTACGTACCCCCAGCCATCCTCCTCGCCGAGCGCCTTTATCAGGTCTTTGATTTTTACATAGCCGTCTTCATCCGGACAAAGGCCGAATTCGTCCGGACGCCGCCCGAGCAGGTAGTCGAGAAATTTGGCCAGCTTTTTAACTTTTTGGAGGTGCTTCATGAATATCGGCTGTCGAATCCATAACGGTCCCGATGGCTTTAAACCACCCGCGTCTTCTTTCTATCCGTCTTGACCCGATGGTTGGTGTCTGGTAGTTTTCGCCTCGATTCTTCCGGGCCGAAGCGGCCCTGAAAACGAACCATAACCAAAATTACAATGAATTCCAAACAGAATGCGAAAATTTCCAACCGCACCGAAAATCGAAGCTGCATACTCTTTCCGACAGGAAGAAAGGATGGCTGAAGATGAAGAAAGACAAATCCGCGGCGTTGTTTAAACGGTCCCAGGAGCTGATACCCGGCGGGGTGAACAGTCCGGTCCGGGCCTGCCTATCCGTGGGTACACAGCCGCTGTTTATCGAAAGTGGCGACGGCTGCCGTCTGTTTGATGCAGACGGCAATGCCTTTATTGACTACATTGGTTCGTGGGGACCGATGATAGTAGGACACCGCCATCCTTCGGTAACGGCGGCCATTGCCGCTGCCATGGAAAAAGGCACCGGCTTCGGTGCGCCTACCGAACTGGAGATCGAACTGGCGCAACTCGTCGTGGATGCGATTGATTCGCTGGAAATGGTGCGTATGGTCAACTCGGGAACCGAAGCCACCATGAGCGCCATTCGACTGGCAAGGGGCTTTACCGGCAGGGATACGATCATCAAGTTCGACGGCTGCTATCACGGCCATGCGGACACCCTGCTGGTTGAAGCCGGTTCCGGAGTCGCGACGCTCAATATCCCCGGCAGCCCCGGGGTCCCGGAGGCGTTCGTGTCCCACACCCTCTCTTTGCCCTATAACGACATCGATACGGTTAAAAAAGTGATGGCCCAACAGGGGAGTCGCATCGCCTGTATCATCGTTGAGCCGGTGGCCGGAAACATGGGGCTGGTGCCGCCCTGCGACGGGTTTCTCGAAGCCCTTCGCGAAGCCACAGCAAAGAGTGGCGCCCTTCTTATTTTCGATGAAGTGATGACCGGTTTCCGGGTGGCCTTCGGAGGGGCGCAGCAACGCTACGGAGTTACCCCAGACCTTTCCTGTTTCGGCAAGATCATCGGCGGGGGCCTTCCTGTGGGGGCCTATGGCGGACGCAAAGACATCATGGCCCACATTGCCCCCCAGGGACCGGTTTACCAGGCCGGCACCCTTTCCGGCAATCCGTTGGCCATGGCTGCCGGAATTGCGACCCTGAAGCTGCTGCAGGCTCCCGGGTTTTATGAAGACCTGGAGGAAAAGGCCGAGCGATTGATCGTCGGGCTGCGGGATTTGGCGAAAAAGCGCGATATTCCCGTCTGCTGCAATCGTGCCGGCGCCATGATGGGCATGTTTTTTACCGACGGTCCGGTCAACAACTTTTCGGATGCCAAGACATCGGACCTGGAACGGTTTTCCCTTTATTATCGGGGGATGTTGGAAAACGGTATTTTTCTGGCGCCATCGCAGTTCGAGGCGTTTTTTATTTCCGCGGCCCACGATGACGCCGCCATCGATCAGACCCTTTCGGCGGCGGATCGGGTATTCGGCCAATTGTAATCCGGTGGCCCAAACAAAACCCCCTGTCCGTCTTTTATGCGGGCAGGGGGAGATTTGGTCCTCTTTAAGGGTCGATCAATAGGAAAAGTCCAGGCGGATCCACGGGGAAAGGGGCATTATGCTGTCGCAGGTTCTCTCTTCCGGGCTGAAAGGGGAATCGTCCTGGACATAATCGAGAATACATTCCACGTCGATGTTGATGGCCGAACGGGGAGAAATGAACAGACGCAGCCCCGGTGCGTCTTCACCACGATGCGGTTTGGGGGTATTGCCGCTGATTAATGAATAACTGCCGCCTCCTGCTCTAAAAAAGCTTCCGGTTGAACCGATGCATCCGGACAACAGGATTGCCAGTATCGGAACCATCAAGAAAACCGTTTTTTTCATTTTTCACACCTTCTTTTTTCCCCAGCCGGGTGTGGGTGGAGCTTGTCGCGGTTCTTTTTGTATCCGTGGAACAACACGCTTGTCTTTTTTTGTGCAATCGGCACCCATCATCAATTCAGGAAATAATTCATTGGATTGACGGCGACACCGTTCAAGCGGACCTCGTAGTGCAAATGCGGACCGGTGCTTCGACCGGTGTTGCCCATGAGCGCGATGGTTTCCCCGCGTTTAACACGTTCCCCCTTTTTTTTGAGGGTTTTTTTGCAATGTCCATACCGGGTTACCATGCCGAACCCGTGATCGATGGTCACCATATTGCCTATCAGTCCTTTTCTGCCTGAATAGGTGACGATGCCGTCGGCCGGGGCGATGATCGGTGTGCCGGCCCGGTTGGCGATGTCAAGACCGCGGTGGAACTCTCGGCGGCCGGTGAACGGCGATTTTCGGCGACCGAAACGCGACGATATCCAGCCCTTTACCGGGCGTATGGACGGAGTGGCGGCCAGCAGGTTTCGTTTGCCTTCCAACTTGCTGAAAAGCGAAGAGAAAGAGGCTTCCTGGGTGTGGGATGCCTGGTCGATCTCATTGATCTCCACGTGCATGTCCCTGACCAGTTCCTGATAGTCCTGTGCCATCATTACCGTAGGGTCCAGGTCCTCCGGTTCCGATCCACCGACGCCGAACAGGCCCGCTGCGCCATCGTCGGTTTCCAGGTTGGCAATGATTCGAATTTTCTGTTCGAAATTGTGAAGGTTGGCCAACTGGATTTTCATTGAATCGATCTTGTTCGAAAACGAAAGGATTTGGTCCTGCTGGTGGGCGATGCGTTCTTCATGCGCCTGCAGGGATGAGCGGAGGCTGGCGAGATGTTTGGATTCGTTCCTCAAACGGAGATAGTCCGAAACGCCCAGATACAGGGCCACAGCCACGGCCAGAAAGGCGAGAGCAGCCATGGGAATCAGCATTCGGGGAACACGGGTCTGTCGGACGGGGGTGCCGGCAGCGTCGAATATCAATAGGGTCAGTTTCTTTTTCATCTTCACAGTCGTTTGTCTGTCCGAAAAAGGTTTTTTGTTAATGGGTTGCGGCATCGACCGGAAGCAGATCCACGGTGCAGTGCCCTTCAAATCGTCCACGATGGGCGTTGTTGATGCTTCCGATTCGTGTCTCGATCTGTGTTTTCGGGCACTGGGTGTCGCTGCTGTAATAGGTCATGTTCAATACGCTGCCTGCCTTGAGCTTGGGCAAAACGGCGGAATTCTCCTTTACGACGAAGAACATGGAGCAAGATTCGTTGCGCCAAATCTTGAACTGGTACAGCGGATGTGGATTGTCTATGGCAAATTCGACGCTGTAAAAGCCTCCGGACTGCATGGATTGATTAATTTTTTTTACGGTAGTGGCGTTCATTTCAATGGCAGTCATGTCAATTCCTCCGGCGTTCAATGGTCTGCTCAAAGGCAAATCGGTTTTTTGTTTTATAAAGCAAATATGGTGCCACTTTTTTCTGCGGATTGTCGGATTTACGGCCCGTCGCCTGCGCCGGTCGGACGGAAAAAATCCAACCACAATTCTTTGCCGGTTTGCGGCAATGTGATGACTTAAAATTGCACGCCGGCAAAGAGGTCTGACAGCTTATCGGCAATTTTTTGGAAAGTCTTGAATTAATATGCAAAAAAAAATTCAGGAGCGTATAGAAAAAAGTCAGGCAAGATCGCGGATTTCATAGCGGGTGATCAACCGGGAAAGGTAGGTTCTTTGAATGTCCATTATTTTGGCGGCTTTGCTGCGATTGCCGCCGGTATGCTTCAGGTTGATCAGGATAAATTCCTTCTTGAATTCGTTGAGGGCTTCGTCAAGGGTGAGCCCCACTTTTAAACCGGCGAACTTGGGCAGGGACGCTACGATGGGCAAGTCTTCCGGCATGATCGTTTTACCGTTACCCATGACCACGGCCCTTTCGATGGCGTTGCGCAGTTCCCGAATGTTGCCGGGCCAGTTATACAGGGACATTTTTTCCATGGCCGCTTCGGATATGGTCAGCCCGGACATGCCGGTTTCCTTTTTAAAGACGTCAAGAAAATGTCCGGCCAAAAAAGAGACGTCTTCCAACCGCTCGCGCAGCGGCGGGATAGTGAGTTGGACCACGTTCAGCCGGTAGAACAGGTCCTCGCGGAACGTTCCCTCTTCCACCTCTTTTTTAAGGTTCTTGTTGGTGGCCGAGAGTACCCGTACATCCACGGTGATGGGGGTGTTTCCTCCGACACGGTAAAAAACGCCTTCCTGTAGCACGCGCAGCAGTTTTGCCTGGATGCCCGGGGCCATTTCGCCAATTTCGTCGAGAAAGAGAGTCCCCTCGTGGGCGGCTTCGAATTTTCCCATTTTACGGCCGGCCGCACCGGTAAAAGCACCCTTTTCATAACCGAAAAGTTCGGATTCAAGCAGGGTTTCAGGCAGGGCGGCACAGTTGAGCACCACCAGCGGCTTGTCTTTTCGAGGACTTTCCCGATGGATCAATCGTGCCACCAGCTCTTTTCCGGTGCCGCTTTCCCCCTGGATCAAGGCGGTGGTTTTGGAGCGGGAAAGCTTCTGGGCATCTTCGAGCACTTTCTGTAGGGTAATGCTCTTGCCGATGATCTGGTGTTTTTCCCCCAATTCCTTTTTCAGGTCCTGATTCTCCTGGCGAACCTGTTCGAGACTTCGGGCGCTGCCAATGGCCAGGGCCGCAAGGCCGGAGAACTCCTCGAGGACATCCATGTCCGCCGGGGTGAATTGGGTGTTGTCTTTTTTGTTGATGACCTGGATGACGCCGATGACTTTCTGGTTGATCAACAGGGGCACGCATGCCATGGAGCGGGTTTCGTAGTCGATGCGATCACTGATTTCCCGCATCCAGCGGTTGTCCTTCTTGGCATCGGCGATCAACAGCGATTGGCCGGTCTGAGCAACATGGCCGGCAATCCCTTGCCCCACCTTTACGGTGAAATCCTTGACCTCGTCTCCCTTGGCGCCGGTAGCCACTTTAAAGTAAAGCGCGTTGATCTTGGGGTCCAGCAAGAGCAGGGACGCGGCTTCCGCCTGGACGACACCCGTGGCGGACTCGATGATCAACTGGAGCAATTTGTCCAAATCCTGTACGCTGGAAACCCAGGAAGAAATGGCTTTCAACTGACCGATAGGGACGTTTGCTTCACAAGTATCCGTTTTCATAATTTAATATTGGTTTTTTTGGTAAAAGTCGGTCTTTGGTGGGGCATGCAGGTCGCTGCCCGGCGGCAAGTCATGCCAATATTAGCCATATTAGCTCATGCTGCCATTTGGTGTCAAATCAAATAATCGATATCATTCAAGATTGGACTTTTAATCGTCAATGGCTTCGGCCAGTTGGGCCAGGGCTTCACTGCTTGCACGCTGGATAAAGATGCCACGGTCCGATTGTTTGGCCACGCGTGCAAAAGGGTTATCGGTCACATTGATGTCGATCATTAGACCGCCGTTGCGGTAAACCAGGTTCACGATGTGATTGGGCAGCGTGGTGGCGCCCGCCGTGCCAACGGTAATCAGCAGTCGGGTGCGCTGGGCTGTTTCCAGGGCGCTGTTGAAGCGGTAATGGGGTTCGTCGTAGGTTTCGTCGAACCAGAGGACGTGGGGGCGAAGCCAACCGCCACAAGCCGGGCATATGAGCCGTTCCTTTTCTTCATCGGTGAGCGAGCCGCCTTTCTTTTTGGGGGGCAGGGCGTCCGGAAGAGGAAGGATGGTGTCCATACAGGACGAAGCACACCGGGTATAAAAAATGTTGCCGTGGATCTGATAGGTCCGATCGAGGCTGCTGCCCGCCCGGATGTGAAGGTTGTCCACGTTCTGGGTGATCAGGGTAAACCGGTCTCCAAGGCGGTTTTCCATAAAAGCCAGGGCCAGGTGGCCTGCGTTGGGCTGCGCCTGCCGGCACAAGCCCATGCGGTACAGGTACCACACCCAAACGCTTTCCGGATCTTTGCTGAACATGTTGAAGGTTGCCATTTCCCGGGGGTGATATTCCCGGGATCCCACGGTCCAGAATCCCTCCGGTCCCCTGAATGTGGGGATTCCACTTTCCGCCGATATGCCCGCACCGGTGAGAACGGTGATCCTGCCCTTGCCGCGAACCGTTTCGGCCAGCACTTTTGTTGCTTCTGACATGCTGCTCATGGGTATGCTCCCTTATAACATACGGGTAACGGCTTGTGATTCGACGAAAAATCGTCTACAAGCAGTGAGGTCGCCATCGCCGGCCAACTTAACCTTTAACCGTTCAAAGTGGTAGGCGCCATGATTGATCCGGAACACAACCGTATCCCGCAGACGGTAAAAACCATCCATCTCATTGCAGTTTGCGGAACGGCCATGGGTGCGCTGGCCTGTATGCTCAAGGACCAGGGGTTTGCGATCACCGGTTCGGACACCAAAATCTACCCGCCCATGAGTCGGTTTCTGGCGGAAAAGGGCATTTCTGTCATGCCCGGCTTCGATGCCGCGCACCTGTCGCACCGACCGGACCTGGTGGTGATCGGCAACGCCGTTTCGAGGGACAATGCCGAAGTGCAGGCAACCGGGCAGATGGGACTGACCTACTGCTCCATGCCCCAGGCGGTCAATCGCTTTGCCGCCGCCGGCAAACGGCAGCTTCTGGTGGCCGGCACCCATGGCAAGACCACGACGTCGTCCCTGCTGGCCTGGCTTCTTTTTTACGCCAAGCGGGATCCGTCCTTCATTATCGGCGGCATTGTGTCCAATTTCAGCAGTAACTATCGCACCGGAAACGGAGATTGCATCGTTTTAGAGGCGGACGAGTACGATACCGCCTTTTTCGACAAAGGCCCCAAGTTCCTGCATTATCGCCCGCATGCAGCCGTTTTGACCAGTATCGAATTCGACCATGCCGATATCTATCGGAATCTGGACCATGTCCGGGATGCTTTCGGAAAATTTGTTGCCGCCATGGATTCCAACTCGCTTCTCGTCCATGCTGACGACGATCCTAATGTTGCCGACATCATCGGATCGGCACGATGTACCTGCCAGTCCTACGGCATGCTGCCGAATTCCGACTGGCGGCTGGAAGACATCGTTGTCGATCCGCCTGCCACCCGGTTTCGGGCCATTCGGGACGGTCGGGATTTCGGGACATTCAGTACCCGCATGATCGGTCGACACAATCTTAAGAATATCCTGGCGGCTATCGCAGTGGCCGATTATCTGGACGTGCAGCCGGACGTTATCGCCGAGGCCCTGGAACGCTTTTCCGGCGTGAAGCGACGGCAGGAGATCCGCGGAGAAAAGCGCGGTGTCGTCGTCATCGACGATTTTGCCCATCATCCCACTGCCGTCCGGGAGACCCTCGGTGCGGTCCGGGAGCATTTTTCCAAAAACCGATTGATCGCCGTTTTCGAACCGCGAACCCATTCCAGTATGCGCAAGGTTTTTCAGCAGGAATATATCTCCGTTTTCGATCCGGCGGATCGTGTCTGCATCCGCAAACCGTCGATGCTCGGAAAAGTTCCCGAAGAGGAGCGCCTTTCCAGTCGGAAGCTGGTCGAAGATTTGAAGAAGAGAGGGAAGGATGCCGTTCATTATGAGGATACGGATGGCATCATCGACGACCTGACGGCTTCATCGACACACGGCGATGTGATCCTCATCATGTCCAACGGGGGATTCGACAATATCCATGAAAGGCTGCTGGAATCATTGTAACGAAAAAAGGGCGGCCCGGTCGCATCGGATTGCGCAACAATCGGGCGGGGTCTTTTTTTTAATTATCGTGTCATTTTTTAAATTTTTCGGTTGATTTTTGCATCATCCAAGATTATTAAAATATTGACCCGGTTGCCACGGGGCAGCATTTCGTTGGCTGGAGGACCACTGGCAAAAAGATAGAACAAGGTTCACCGAGAAATGACGGACGATATCAAACCGGTTCAATTTCCCATGAGTGCGGCGGCGTATACGAAGCTGAAGCAGAGGGCCAAGCACATGGGGCTGTCTACGGGAAAGTTGGTTGAGAACTTGCTGGCGTCGCTGGAACTGCGGCTTGAAAGAGCCTACGCGGCCGCCAAGGTTGACCCTGACCAAGTTTCCGAGAAGTCCGACAAACTGATGATCGAGGCCATTTTGATCGGTGACGGCAAAGGGTGGTCCGATAACTGGGAAAATAAGAATATGGCGCAGTACCTTTCGTTTGTTCGCAGGGATATTCTCGACGATGTCACCCATCCCCCAACATGGAAACCCGTGATCCGCATCGCCGACGACGATATGGAAAAAGAAGAGTAGTTTCGCCCGCCAACAATTGTATTGTCCGATACAATTTGCCTTGATCTTCCGCTGAATAACTAGTTTTTCTGTCGTTAATGGCAGTAATATGGATTAACAGTGTTCACGCATCTATTTAAGCTTTCTTTCTGGCAATTCTTTCGATGGCGTTCATGGTCGTATCTATCGCTAAAAAATATAAATAAAACGAATGGTTATTTATGGTTAAGTTATCCCTTTTCCTAAGCAAGTTCTCCAACGGAGCCATCGCACGCCCATAAAAACCGTTGACAAGACCACGCCATTCAATTACTCGTCTTATTTCTTTAAAGATATAAAAAATTAATAAAAAACAGGTAATTGAGATAGAATTAGTAGTTTAATCAGACATTCAGGGAGTCAATTGCACCTGAATCCTGGCCAACCACGACCCAACGGATCGGATTCGGATCATGCCTTACGCCGCAACAATTACCGGAACCGGCTGCGCTTTTCCCCGCAACCGCGTGACCAATAAAGACATTGTCCAGCGGTTGGAAAAGGACAACATTATAACCAACGATCAGTGGATCCGTGAGCGCACCGGGATCAGCGAGCGCCGGTTTTCCGACCTGGAAAACAGTGATGAGCACAATTCTTCCCTCGGGGTGGCGGCAGCCCGAAAGGCCCTCGACATGGCCGGCAGAAAACCTGAACAGATCGATCAGATCCTTTACGCCACCTGTACGCCGGATACGCTGATTCCTTCGACCGCCTGCTGGCTGCAGCATAAAATCGGCGCGCCCCAAGCCTGGGCCATGGACGTCAATGCCGCCTGCTCGGGGTTCGTGTACGGCCTTGCAACTGCCGAGAAATTCATCCAGTCCGGCCATACAAAAACGGCACTGGTGGTGGGTGCCGAGGTGCTCAACCCCTTCATCAACTGGAAGGATAGAGGATCGTGCATCCTTTTCGGCGACGGCGCCGGCGCGGCCGTGGTGGAGCGCACCGATCCCGATGCACCGGCCCGCATTCTTTCCAGCCACCTGCTTTCGGACGGCAACTTGTGGGAATTGCTCTACATCCCCGCCGGGGGATCGCGTATGGAGGTGACTCCGGGGCGTTTTTCCAAGAATCTCAACAAGATGCGCATGTACGGCAAAGAGATTTTCAAGGTGGCTGTTCGGACCCTGGCCGAGTTCGCCAACCGGGCGCTGGAGAGCAACGGGTATTGCATCGACGATGTGGATTGGTTCATTCCTCACCAGGCCAACTTCCGAATTATCGAGGCGGTCGCCAAGCGCCTTCGCTGCCCCATGGAAAAGGTCGTGGTCAACGTGGATCGCTACGGCAATACCTCGGCGGCCACCATTCCCACAGCCCTGGACCAGGCGGTGCGCGACGGCAGGGTCGAAAAAGGACAACTGATTTTACTGGATTCTTTCGGGGCGGGGCTTACCTACGGAGCCATACTCCTACGATGGTAATCGTGTCTGCACCCAAAGGGCATCTTTCGGCCCAGGCCGGTGTTCTCACTCTGCCGAAATCCTCAACGTAGCACAACTACGCCTGCGGTTTCGACCTCGCTGCGGCCTTGACGTGACGAAGATCCCGCGGAGCGGGGAGACAAAATCTACCCTTTGGGAGCAGACCCGTCCGATAGAATAGTTCAGCCTTTTTTAAAGTGGCATTGAAAAGAATTGTCGTTTTATTGAAGAAAATAACTTTTGAAATTTTGGAGAAAAACCATGCTCCTGGATCGATTTTTTGAAAAAGGAAGGAACTTTTTAGGGTGTGAGAAGCCCATTATGTGCGGTGCCATGACCTGGGTGAGCGATCCCAGACTGGTGAGCCACATGGCCCGCTGCGGCGGGTTCGGTCTTCTTGCCGGCGGCAATGCGCCCGTCGAGATCCTGCGGGAACAGATCGAACAAACCCGGTCGCTTACCGACAAACCTTTCGGCGTCAATCTGATCACCATTGCGCCGGCTTACCAGGAGCAGCTGGATATGGCCTGCGAAATGGACTGCCGGGTCATTGTTTTTGCCGGGTCCATTCCCCGTGAAAATGAAATTCAGCGGGCCAAGGACAGCGGCTCGCGGGTGATCTGCTTCGCGCCCACCGAACAGTTGGCCCTGAAGCTGGTCAAGATGGGTACCGATGCCCTGATCCTGGAAGGTTCCGAGGCCGGCGGCCATATCGGTCCGGTCTCACTGACCGTATTGATTCAGCAGATCCTGTTTAACGTGGACACGGTGCCCATTTTTGTGGCCGGCGGCATTGCCACCGGCCGGATGATGGCTCACCTGCTCATGATGGGCGCTGCCGGCATCCAGATGGGCACGCGCTTTGTCATGTCCGAAGAGTGCGCCGTGCATCCCAAATTCAAGGAAACCTTCAAAAAAGCCAAGGCCCGCGACGCCATGGCCACACCGCAGTTCGACAGCCGCCTGCCCGTAATCCCCGTAAGGGCATTGAAAAATGTGGGAACCAGCGAGTTCGGCCGGCTGCAGTTGGATCTGCTGCGAAAGCTGGAAGACAACGGCATTGATCGCACCGAGGCCCAGTACGAAGTGGAGCGCTTCTGGATGGGCGCGCTGAAAAATGCCGTTGTCGACGGGGACATGAAAAACGGATCACTCATGGCCGGCCAGAGCGTGGGCCTGGCAGACAAAATCCTGCCGCTGCAGGGGATTTTCGACGAATTGATCGACGATGCCGAAAAAGAGATGCAGCGGCTGGCCAAACGATTTACCGATCAATGCGGATAGTGTCCATCCAGAAATGACCAATTCTGCCTTGACATCTCACTCGGTATCTGGTTAACCAAATCTCTTAAAAAGGTTAACCAGATGGGCCCCAAACAGAAAATTATCCGAATTTTAAATCATGACGGCGGGGTGGTTTCCGGAGAAACGCTGAGCGCCGAATTGGGCATCAGCCGGGTCTCCATCTGGAAACACATTAAGGGGCTTGTCCAACAAGGGTTTCCCATTCAATCCTCTGCCAAGGGTTATCGCCTGGCAACCGATCCCGACAGCCTTCACCCTTACAATTTCACTTCCCGACAGGATCGGATTCATTTTTTCCAGGAGACCGAATCCACCATGGACGAGGCCATGCATCTGGCGCGCGATGGTTGTCCGGATTTTACGGTGGCCGTGGCCCTGCGCCAAACCCGAGGCCGGGGACGCATGCAGCGGGTATGGTCGTCGGACGAAGGCGGGCTCTATTTTACTGTCGTGGTCCGTCCGGATATTCCGATCGTTTTTTCCGGTCTGGTGAACCTGGCCGCCGCCATCGACATGGCCGATATCCTGAGGTCCGGATATGCGGTGGCCGCCAGCCTGAAGTGGCCCAACGATATCCTGGTCAACGAAAAAAAGATCTGCGGCATTTTATCCCAGATGGAGGCCGAGGGGGATCAGGTGGATTACCTGAACATCGGGATGGGGCTCAATGTCAACAACCAGCCGGAATCGACGGAAACCGGAGCCGTTTCTTTAAAATTCTTGACAGGTCGATTCGTTCCCCGCCGGGAAATTCTGGCCGCTTTCCTGGCCGCTTTTGAAAACCGGATGAAAAACTTCGATTCTGCTGCCGTGATCGCACAGTGGAAATTGCACAATTTGACCCTGGGAAAACGGGTTCGCGTCGCTACCGTCAAGGAAACCGTCGAAGGCCTGGCCGTGGACCTGGACGAGCACGGGGGCCTGATCCTGCAGTTGGCGGATGGAACGCGGCAAACTGTGGTGCACGGAGATTGTTTTCATGGACAGTGATCCGTGAACAGTGCCGGATAACCCAACAAACCCAACAAACCAGATAAACCCAATGAACCCAACAAACCCAACAAACCCGGAACAACTCAAACGCATGGTCTATGCGGCACTGATGGCCGCCCTGACCGCTGCCGGCGCCTATATTGCCATTCCCGTGGGCCCGGTGCCCATTGTCCTTCAGAATCTGTTCGTCATGCTGGCCGGCCTGCTTCTGGGAGGCCGCTGGGCCTTGATCAGCCTGGGCGTTTACCTGCTGGCCGGCGCCGTTGGACTGCCCGTTTTTGCCGGCGGGGCAGGCGGCATCGGAAAATTCGTGGGCCCCACGGGCGGCTACCTGTTTGGCTTCGCCGCCGCGGCTTTCCTCATCGGGATTATTTCCGAACGCGGCCGTGGAAAAGTGGTCGTCGATGTGATGGCGATGGTCGCCGGCACGCTGGTCATCTATGCTTTCGGCGTCACCTGGCTCAAGGTGATCACGGGAATGAGCTTTTCCAAAGCCATTGCCGTGGGGATGCTGCCCTTTCTGATCGGCGACGCCGTAAAAATCGTGGCGGCCATTCCCATTGCCCGCGCCCTGCGGCCTATGATCGACGGTTCGCTTCGTCCTGTCGGGATTTCCGGCTGATCCCATGGCAATCATTGAAACAAAAAAATTGTGTCACCGATTTGCCGACGGCACTCTGGCACTGGCCGACGTCACCCTTTGTTTCGAAGAAGGTGAATTTACGGTGATTGCCGGCGCCAACGGTTCCGGGAAAACCACCCTGCTGCGCCATTTCAACGGTTTGCTGCTGCCCGGTTCCGGATCGGTAACCGTGGACGGTCTGGCGGTGGAAAAAGATCTTTCGAAAACCCGCCAGAAGGTCGGGATGGTGTTCCAGGATGCCGACAGCCAGATCGTGGGCGAGACGGTTTATGACGATGTCGCCTTCGGTCCGGAAAACCTGGGGCTTCCCCGAACGCAGATCGACCGCCGGGTGAGGCGTGCCCTTGGCGTTGTCGGTCTTGCCGGGCAGGAGGACAAAAGGCCTCACCATCTTTCAGGTGGAGAAAAGCGCCGCCTGGCCATTGCCGGCGTACTGGCCATGGAACCCGGCGTACTGCTCATGGACGAGCCGTTTTCCAACCTCGATTATTCGGCAACCTGCCGGGTGCTCGATCAAATTCTCGAACTGCATCGAAGCGGCCATACCGTGATTATCACGACCCACGACCTGGAAAAAGTGGTGGCTCACGCCCAGCGTCTGGTGGTCATGACCGCCGGACGGGTTGTCCAGGACGGCGCACCGGACAAGGTGGTCGCCGGGATCGAACGCTTCGGCATACGGCCGCCCTGTTCCGTGCAACTGGGCCGGGGAATTCTGCCATGGGCGAGATAACCGCCATCGGCTTTACGCCCGGCCGATCCCTGTTCCATCGATTGGATCCGCGAACCAAGCAGGCCCTGCTGATGGGCCTTGGCGCGATCATCCCGTGGGGCAACTTCATTTTTCTGGCAACCCTTAATACCGCAATCCTTTTTTTCTTTGCCAGCGCCCGCGTTTCATTCGTTCGGCTGATTCGGGAAATCCGCTATTTTTTGCTTTTCCTGGTTTTCATTTTTTGCCTGAGGACCCTATCCTTTAACGGCGTCTGGAAGCCTTTTTTTGCCCTGGATCAGGCCGCTGAAGCCTTTACCATCTGTTGGCGCTTATTGCTGGTGGTACTGATGGGCCTGCTTGTCATGGCAACCACCCGCACGGCCCATATTCGTGCCGCCCTGGTCTGGTTTTTGAAGCCGGTGCCCCTGGTCGAGGAAAAAATGGCCGCCACCATGGTGGGGCTGGTGGTGCGGTTTCTGCCGCAGATTCTCTTCCAGGCCGCTGAAATATCCGATGCGCAGCGGGCCCGATGTGCCGATCGGTGCAAAAATCCGCTGCTTCGCTTAAAGCGTTTTGCCATCCCACTATTCCGGCGGGTCTTTACCTGTGCCGACGAGCTGGTCGCCGCCATGCAGGCCCGCTGTTATAGTGAGAATCGAACCCTTCCCGAACTGGCGTTTACATCCATGGATCTGCTGGCCGTGGTCGCCGCGGGCTTTATCGCCTTGACCGCATTCGTTCCCTGATCGTTGTATAGCCTTGATACTTCCGTGTTTGACACCCGTTGACGTCAATGGTAGGCATAGCTGCAAATTGAGGCGGGCGTCCAGACACCGGTCCGTTGCCTTACATCTATGAAAAGTAGCTGATTTTCCAGCATTAAAGACAAATGAACGCGTAAAAAGTCGCATTTCCAACGGACTCGTAAAAAGGCCGAGATCAAGGCTTGCGAATCCTGAGGAATGAGTCGTACTTTGGCGTATGCCGCAGTGACGAATGATGAGCGTAACGCCAATATCGGCCTTTTTACGAGTCCGTAAAGAACGATTACCAACCTCGATCATGGAGGGAGAACTGCGGTGAAAATCGTTATCATCGGTGCCGGCGAGGTGGGATTTCACATCGCCAGCCGACTGGCGCTGGAGAGCAAGGATGTGGTGGTGGTCGACTGCAGTTCCGAAGCGTTGCAGCGGCTTACGGATAGTGTCGATGTCCAGACGGTCGTCGGTTCGGGAAGCAGCCCCTCCATCCTCGATTCGGCGGGCATTCGTGAGGCGGAGATCATGCTGGCCGTCACCGATTCCGATGAGGTGAACCTAGTCGCCTGCCTGGTGGCAGACACCCTGGCGCCCGCGACCAAGAAACTGGCCCGTCTGCGGGGAGCCGATTTCGAACATTACCACGAGTCGTTCAAAACCAATGCTCCGCATATCGACACCGTTATCAACCCCGACATCGAGGTGGTTCGTACCATCGAGCGATTGATGAATGTTCCGGGCGCGGTGGACGTGGGTGATTTTGCCGACGGGCGCATCAAATTCGTCGGCATTCATCTGGAGGCCGGCTCGCGGCTGGATGGTGTGCGGTTGGCCGATCTGGGAACTGTTCTTCAGGAAGACCGGCCGCTAATCGCCGCCGTTGTGCGCGAAGACCAACTGATCGTTCCCACGGGCAGGAACCATTTGCGGGCCGGCGACTTGATCTACTTTATCTGTGAAGAAAAAGACCTGATTTCCCAACTTGCGATTTTCGAAAAGCAGGTCACACCGGTCAAAAGGGTGTTGATCGTCGGCGGAGGAAGGATCGGCTATCGGCTGGCCCGACGGCTGGAAGAAAAGTCGCTGGCCTGCAAGCTGATCGAAAAACGGCCCGAACGATGCGATTTGCTGGCCGAGCGGCTGGACCGGACCGTCGTGCTGCGAGGAGACGGTTCCGACCAGAGCCTGTTGATCGAGGAGAACATTCCGGATATGGATCTGGTCGTGACGTTGACTGGCGACGAGGAAACCAATATTCTCGCATCCCTGCTGGCAAAACGGCTGGGCGCCGCCAAGACCATCACCCAGATCGACAAGTTCAGTTATTTCCCGCTGATGTCCACCATCGGCATCGAACAGGTGGTCAGCCCGCGTCTGTCGGCCATCAATTCCATCCTGCAGCATATCCGCAGGGGGAAAGTGCTGTCCGCCATTTCCATCAAGGGAGAAGCCGGAGAGGTTATGGAGGCCCTGGCCCTGCCCACCTCCGATATCGTTTCCAAGCCACTGAAAAAGATCTCCTTTCCCAAAGGTGCCATGGTGGCCGGCATCATCCGTGGGGAGACGATTATCATCCCCGATGGAGACAGCGTCATTGAGCCCGACGACCGGATCATCATTTTTGCCACCCGCACGGCCGTTCGCGGCGTGGAAAATATGCTGGCCGTAAAGCTGGAGTACGTATAGATGCGCTGGCGTTATATTCTCAACACCGTAGGGGTGTTGACCCTTTTTTTCGGCGGCACCATGCTGGTTCCCTTGATTTTCGATTTTTTTGCCGGGGACGTCAGCCTGCTGCCGATGGTCGAAGCCATGGGCATCACCCTGTTTTGTGGGGCCGCCCTGGTGCTGCTGTTCCGCCATGAGAAGACCGAAACCATCAGCCAGCGGGAGGGAATGGCTATCGTCGCGCTGGGCTGGACGGCCATCGGTTTGTTCGGCTCTCTACCGTTTTATTTCTCCGGACCAAACTTTTTGTTTGTGGATGCCTGCTTCGAGTCGATATCCGGGTTTACCACTACGGGTTCGTCGATCCTGACCGACATCGAAGGCCTGAGCCGCGGGCTGCTCGTCTGGCGCAGCTTTATCCAGTGGCTGGGGGGCATGGGGATCATCGTTCTGTCCATCGCGATCCTGCCTTTTCTGGGCGTCGGCGGCATGCAACTATACAAGGCCGAGGTGCCCAGCCCGGTGCCGGACAAGCTCAAGCCCCGTATCCGCGACACGGCCATGATTCTCTGGAAGGTATACGCCTTGTTCACCGTCATCGAAACGCTACTGCTCGTGGCCGGCAGCATGAGTTTTTTCGATGCCATCAACCATGCCTTCACCACCCTGCCTACCGGCGGGTTTTCGACCAAGAACGCTTCGGTGGCTCACTTTGACAGTGCCTACATCGACGGTGTCATTATCGTTTTCATGCTTCTGGCCGGCATCAACTTCTCCCTTCATTACCAACTGTTGAGAGGAAAGCCGCTGGCCCTGTGGAGAGACTCCGAGTGCCGTTTTTTCCTGGCCATGTGCCTGATTTTGACCCTTGTGGTGGGATTCGACATCTACCGCACGGTGACACCGGATGTGGGCCAATCCCTGCGTTTTGCCGCGTTTCAGGTGGTCAGCATCGTGACCACCACCGGTTATGCCAGCGCCGATTACGAATTGTGGCCGGCCATGTCCCAGATCATCCTGCTTCTGTGTATGTTCATGGGGGCCTCGGCTGGCAGCACCGGCGGAGGCATGAAGTGCCTGCGCATCATGCTTTGCTTCAAGTACAGCTACAAAGAACTTTTTTCGATGATCCACCCCCGAGCCGTCACGCGCATCAAGATCGGCGGTAAGCCCGTCCCCGAGGAGGTGGTGAGAAGCGTTCTCGGCTTTCTGGCCCTTTATATGGCGCTTTTTGCGGTTGCAACGGTGGTGCTGGCCGGCATCGGGGTCGATTTTGTCACCGCCATAGGGGCCGTAGCGGCGACTATCGGCAATATCGGGCCGGGTTTCGGGATGGTGGGGCCGGTTGAAAATTTCGCCCAGATCCCCTATTGGGGCAAGTGGCTTTTGTCCTGGTGCATGCTGCTGGGCCGGCTTGAAATTTATACGTTGATTATATTGGTGGTGCCGGAATTCTGGCGGAAGTAAAAAAGGGTTCAAGGGGCCCAGGATTCGAGGGGGCAAGGGGGAGTGAGCGGGTCTGGTGGGGGCATTGGGTTCATTGCGTTCGTTGGGCTTATAGAGTAGGGGCGACCGGCCGGCCGCCCCTACATTCACCGATCAGCGATCACCGATCACGGTTCAGCATTTCAAAGAAATTTTCTTCATTTTCCTGTTGACAAAGGCCGAACTGGCGTATACATACGTTGTTTCTTTTCGGGCCGTTAACTCAGTCGGTAGAGTATCTGCCTTTTAAGCAGAGAGTCGTTGGTTCGAGCCCAACACGGCCCACCAAAAATTTGAGAAGTATGCGTCCCCATCGTCTAGCCTGGCCCAGGACACCGGCCTTTCACGCCGGCGACAGGGGTTCGAATCCCCTTGGGGACGCCAATAAATATAGCGGGTTACATCGTTAACCCAGCGATTCCCTAACCGGATGTAAAATCCGGACGTAAAACGGCATCAGGGCTTTCCCCCTGGTGCCGTTTTTTGGTTGAAGGGGACCACTTCGCAGCTTCGCTGCAGCCCCTCGTCCAACACCGCCCTTACCTCGTTGATTCCCAATGACCGCAAATAGCGTGCGGTTGTCGTTGCCGATTTATGCCTGAGCAGCGCCTGGATATGAGCCTGGTTATATCCGCGCCGATATAGGGTTGAGGCCGTTAGATGGCGAATCGCGTGCCATCCGAACGGCTTGACGTCAGCCTTCTTGCACCAGATCGCCAAAGCGTGGCGCCGCTTGGTGAATGGCTTGCCATAATATTCTTCACAGCAGGGCAGGGCAGACAGGCATACAAACAGGTGTGCCTTATCCCAGGTCGAATGCGCCAGCCGTTTCTCCGCCCACATTTTAAGCATCGACGACAGCTCTTTGGACATCGGCAGCCAGTCGAACTCCTTGGCGCCGCCTATGCGTTTGCGTGTCCACAGACGGATGATGTCCCTTGAAAAATCGACGTCCGACCACCTGGCCGTGAAAAGCTCTGATCGACGGGCCGCCAGGTGGAGGTAGGACAGCAGCATCACGTTGTCCTGGATGTCGGCATCTTCGCCGGAGGCTTCGGCTTTCTGGACCACGTAATCGTAAACTTTCCAGAAATCTTCCTCTGGAGGCACATAGCGGGGATGGCGGGTCTCCGCTCTTTTCGGTACGGCAAGAAACGGATTTTCGCCCACCGGCCAGCCGCGCATGTTTTCACGGCCCCAAGTCCAGGCTGCGCCAAGGTTTTTACGATCCTTGTTAACAGCGTTGCCGGTCCGCTTGATCGTCTTGCCTTCGCTGTTTACTTTTTCCTTCATCTCAGCCTTGAAAAAATCGCCGCAAAGGTATCGATCGATCTCATCGACCGGTATATCGGAATGGACACCGAAGGCGGCAAACCGTTCAAACGCGCCTTTCTTTTCCTGGTACGTTTTTTTGGCGAAATTGTTTTCCACGATAAAATCCAGATAATCGTCGACCCACTCTTCAACGCTTAAATACGCCGTGGCGGTTTCTTCCTCGGCCGCTTTCGCCGCCAGTTCCTTTTGGAACTTTTCCAAAGCCTGGCTTTCCCAAATGATCGCGGCCCGATAGCTTTTGTCGCTGTCGTCTGGAAAAAGCTTGGTAGGGCCTCGTCGGCTTTCTGCCCACACCGTTCCCAGGTAGCGCTTCTTGCCTCGCTTCGTTATCAAACTCGGCATGCAAGACCTCCTTTATCTTGTTTTCAAAGAACCGCACTATCCCGGGTGAAACCTCAACACCACCCCACCGCTTGTGATACTTTCTAACGGTTCGGGCGTCAAGGCCCAGAGCAGTGGCCAGCTCTTTCGGCTTTATCGGCCGGCCGAGGTCTTGAAGAAGTTCCTTCATTTCGGTACCTTCGGTTCAGGCGGATTGAAGCGCCTTTTTTGCAAGGGGGTATCCGGATAATCCCCGATGCGATCGATACCTTTCGCGTATTCTACCCTTTGCGGGTATCTTGACTTCAACACAACGGTATGCGCCACAGTCGATTTGTAACGCCGGTGCGTCGGATCCGTGATGGTGAAATGGAGGAGAACCTTGCCGACCGTGCACCGCTCGTCCTGGGTGCCGATATATTCCAGGAACTGGGGGGCCACGTCGTTGGCCATTGCGGTCCGGTTCAGGATCGATTGCATGTCAAGGCCCCTAACGCCATGTGCACATCAGGTACACTTCCATGAATTCGGCAGGTTAGCTCTATTTTGCCTTTTTCCATCTGTAGATAAGTGCACATGACATACCAAAAAAAATACATTAAAAACTGTCGAGAATCTGGAACACGGCATTTTTTTTATGGATCAGTTTATGACGATACTTGTAAAAATTCCGGTAAAAGGAGACGGCCTCGTTGATCACCGTCGACCGGCCGTACTTGAAATTGCCGGTGGCGTCGGAGATCGCGTTGGCCACGGTGGTGCACCACGACTCGTTTTCCTCGCTGATCACGGTGGTGCAGTGCACATTTCTCGGAGGCTGCTGGTCGCCGGCGCCGATGCTCACCCCGTAGACTGTGCCCTGGAAAATGTTTCGCTGTTCCATCGATTCTCCTGTCGGGTTCTTCAGTTGGTCTGCATCGTGCAGACATTGTTTTTATTACGGGCCCGGGTCCGCCCCGGCCATTCATGCTCCTGGCGAATCGGATTTCGGTTCGAACAGCACCTCCACCGGAACGTCGAACGCCTCGGCGATGGCCGATTTGATTTCATTGGAGCCCCGGCTGCCGTCGATGGTGGCCGTTACCGTGGGGCGCGACACGCCCAGGCGCCGGGCCAGTTCCGGCTGGGAAAGCCCGGTCAGCTTGTGTAAGGCTTTGCGAATACACGGCAAAGGGTAGCCAAGGGTGGCCAACATACTGACAGCGGTTGTGTTACGATTTTGCACGGTTTCAATCCTTGTAACTTTGGGTACTATTTGATAAATGTTCTCAGTTAATGGAGTGGGTTGGGTTCTCTCAATGCAGTCCGTAATAAAAGTCAGGCCGAACTTTGGTAAAAGGAATTCTTCAAACAGCGGGTTTTCGACTATTTCCGCTTCCCGAACCAGCACTCTGGCATTCAAATTGTTCAGAAATATGGGGCCTGTAATGGAAAAACGCTTAATCGTTGGTGAATTAAGAAAATATCTGGCGTCCATGCCACCGGATATGGAGATCACATTCGGTTCTTCCAAGTACCGCAAACGGCCGCTGGAATTTGTTCGGTGTAGAAGCAAGGGCAAAAAGCTCCTGTTTATCGAATTGCATGAAATCGACCAAGATAGCGATCCAGTTTCAGAGTGTGACGTCCGCCCGACCGTTAGAGATTTTTTGAAAAACCTGCAACTTTGGGAGGATGATTGCGAGATTACTTTCGGTGCCAGCATTGATGCCGTTCCTTTGGAATTTCGAAACCTGTCAACGGTTGTAGCCGTTAATCTTGAGCAGAACCAGGAACCCAGATGGAAAGTTCAGGGCGACTAATCCAGGGGCATCGGTTCTCTGTTTCCACTGGTATGGATGACCGGTTCGGAATCGTTTCTTCGGTAAGAATCCATAACGTCCGGCCGGTATCCGTTTAAAATGTTTTCGATCTGGTTAAGCAGGCCTTTCACCGAACGTGCGATGTAAGCTTCTTCGGCAAAGTCGCGGTGCTTGTGCCAGAAAACAAAATTTCCCTGCTCTGATTTGGTGATGATGATCGCTTGAAGCGTACCCGGAAAGGGGCATAGACAAGCCAAGATCGAAGCGCGGCTACAATTTGAAGTAAGCAGCGGTTTCAGTTCAGCGGCCGCTTTTTTGGCAACACCGAAATCGGGCAGGCTGGTCACCGGGGTTTCGCCGTCGGCAAACCAGCGCAAGATGTTTCCCGGGCGGGCAGCCTCGATGTACTGCGTCATGGACGTGATACCGAGGTACAACCGTTCCAGCAGGTCCGCATTGATCATTTTGTAGTCGCCGCCCATTAATATGGCTCCTTTTATCGGGTAACCTTTGGTACTGTGTTTTACACATTGGTTACATTTAAAAGTGTAATAGTCAAGCATAAAATTACATTAAAAAATGAAATACGAAAAAATAGTTGAGAGAGCGGTTGAAATATTTGGGTACAAGACTGATAAAGAATTGGCCCAACAATTGGATATATCACAACAAAGCTTCAGTAATAGAAAATATAAAGGAACTTTGCTAAAAGAACTAATTGAAGCCATATCTGAATTACATCCAGAAGTGAATTTGGACTGGCTTCTTCATGGGAGGGGGCCAAAGTACGTTCCAAATGATATAGATCAAATTGTCCCATCGGAACGTAAAGATGAATTTCGGGAAATTGACCCTGAAGCTGACAAGCTGCTTGAAATGGCACAGCAGGTCATCCAGTCAGACAGCACCTACCGGGAGCCTCTAAAAACCAATATACGTTCCTACCACCAAGCCATGGCTGATGAAAAAAAATACAATGCCCTGGGAAAAGAACTTGAAGAGGTCGGTTGCAAGCGCCTTGTTTCCATCGACGGAGCAAGAATCCGACACGACGATCCACCGCAGGAAAAGGACGAAATTTTAAAGCGCCGGGCAATTTAACTATACTGTTTCTGAGTTTGTACTGGAGTTCCCCATGGGGCCGGATCTCGACAAAACATTAGGAAAATCCATGGCAAGCGGCCATCGTCCTTCCATTGCCGCTTCCGATCCTCCCGTCATGGTTGCTTGGGTTCCTCTCAAATTGTGCTCGTAGCATGCCGTCGCTGATTTTGACAGGCGGCTTTTTTTCGTCGGAGTTACGTCTGATTTTACATAATGGGTGTGGTGTGGAGGGACCGCTTTTAAAATGAGTATATTCCAAAAACCAAAAGTGGAAAATTTCACGGTTTATTTTCCACTTTTCGCACTTAATACGCCAATACATGGAAAATTTTCCATTCTATAAGCGTGATATGCGGAAAATTTTCCATGTATTGCAACTGTTATCTATCATCCAATACTGAGAAGGAAGCATGAAAAAATTCAACACCCGTGAAAAATTATTGTCGTTTTCTGTTTTTGTTCTTTTAGCCGTTATAGTTTATTTGGCATACAACTTACACAGTCTCGGTTTTTTCACTACACAACGCAACGTATCGCCAGACTTCAATCCTCCAACCTTTGAGGACTCTATCAAGTCATCAAGAGTAATATTCACATGTACAACTGAAAATGAAGGAAATTATATCCGATTCAAAATTGATAGAATTTTGTATAAACGTGATAACGTTGAATTCCCGTATCACATAGGAGAAATATATGGAGATATGTCCGAAAAAAAACGACCAAACATGTACTATGCAGATGGAAGGTTGGTATTTCTATGTGATGGCCCAATTGTAATGAGATCCCTTCCAATCAGAAATGGTGAGGTAAAGCCATATCATGGGACAAATTCACACAAGGTACTATCAATAAAAGAAATTTCAGAACTTATAAAGTCGTACAAAAATGATAGATAACCCGTCGTTGCAGCGGACCGCAAGGGCAGAGCCCTTGTCCCCTCGGCTTCGCTCGGCGGCCCCTGAACTCCACCGTTGGGTGTCCAGCACGATTGGTAAAATCATATCATGAACAAACTAACAATTAATTTTTCTTCCAGTCCTGAAACCAATGATCACGAAGCATTGATCTTAGTTGATGGCAAGGACTGGTTAGGTGATGATTATATGGGACTTGATCCTCCGATGCTGTTTCGGCAGGAAACCTTGCTGAAGGGTGGAGAAACACTGGTCGGAAGATGTAATTGTGGATGCGAAGGGTGTGATGATGTTGTCGTTGATGTAATTGTCGATGAAAAAGAGGTAAAATGGAAGACCTTAAAAGGGTATACACTCAAGTTTGATCGTATCGAATATGAATCTGAAATATTATCTAAACGTGATGATCGTTCTTGGGAAGATAATAATAGGACCGCAGAAAGACTCGTCGATTCCGTATTTAATTCTTTCGTACTCCCAGATGGCTACAAATTCGATTGGTCATCTGCCCGCATTGGGGACGGCAAAATTAAAATGTCATTTAGTCTAAATTCTCAACAAAAAATGTTTGAATTCGGATGGAATCCAGAAGACCCAAAAACGGCTGAAAAGAGAGCTAAGCAACTGAAGATAGAAATGGGTTGAAAAGTGGCATTTGAAAGATTCACAACACCCAAAAGCGTGATACGCGGAAAATTTTCCATGTATTGCAACTGTTATCTTTTCAAGAAACTTTGTGGAACATGGAATATAAAAACCAGCACTGGATACCATCATCATATCTGGCAGAATGGTGTGACCCTAATACGCCTGAAGGCCAAACTCCATATGTATGGATCTTTTCGAAAGATGGTAAGACGTCCCATCGTAAAGCACCAAAGAACATTTTTTGTGAAGCGGAAATGTATACAATACGTTGCTCAGATGGCAGCAGAGATTTGAAGTTGGAACAAGCTCTTCAACAATTGGAAACTGGTTTTTCATTGATTAAACGTGATAAACTTTCATGTGGGTTGGATTTATCCGAAGCAGAAAAATTTCTTTTATACCATTTTGTAGCGGCCATGCGAGCAAGAACAGTTGCGCAAAGAGAACACCAGAAAAAACATTGGAATGAAGTTCTTCGTATGATGGATTCACTTGCAGAACAATGGATTGGCACTAATAATAATCCTTCTAAACCAGTTCCAAATAACCGTAAAACGGCTTCTATTAAGAGATCAATAAGCCACGATCAAGTAAGGGAATTAGCTAATCAACCCTTGCAACAAACCATGGCCCCGATGGTTCGCGCCCAAGTCATTAATTATATGTCGATGAAAATGGCTATCTTATGTACAAAAACGAAGCCAGGATTCATTTCTTCAGATGCCCCATTGGTCTGGTATGATCCACAATCAAATAAGCGCCCCTTTCCATATAATTCACCAGGATTAATGTATGACACAATTGAAGTTACACTTCCAATTTCACCACAACAACTACTTTTTATTTCCTGGAATGATGATGTTGAAGGATATATCGATATCGATGATGAAATACAAATTGACCGTTTAAACTTAAGAACCTGGCTTTATTGTAGGGAATATTTTGTAGTAAATGAAAACATCAAGAAGGATCGATGGTTTGGGATAAAAGCCACTGTAGATGACAACCAAAGATAACCTCCGCGTTCACGGTGACGGCGAGGACCATGCCGCCCGTGACGCAGGCGTTCTGCGTAAAACGAAAATAATGAAAATAGCAAAACTACATAGCGCTGCAAGACAATATTGTGAAGAAAGGCACGCTTTTTGGGCAAATAAATATAGCAAAATTTGTAAAGCTGGGCGTGATAGAGTTGGAAAATCTTATACAAAAGAGGCTTTATCTGTATTTCCACGATATAATGTACTTGCAGCAATTTTAGAAGAAATAGAACGATTTATTCCTGAGGATTTTTCAGATTTCAATGAGGCTCGATCACTGATTGCTGAGGCAGGGAGTGCAGCAGAGACGATATTTACCGAACCACCCCATGGTAAAATCGAAAAGCAGGTAATGGACGAAGAGAGAGCAGCTTTCACTCGATACATTAATGAAATTTCAGATCAATCATTAGAAAGTGTTCAATTATTACCTTTTCGTAAGGTCCTGTTAAAGAAAGAGAGCTCTGAAATATGGAAACTTATAAAAGATGCATGGGAACTCCCTAAAGGCTATTGGTATCCACTCATTGAGAACAAACCATCAAATGTGGAGGCATTTCAAGACATACATTTTGAACGAAATATTTCTAATGATATCCTGATAAAATTTTTTAAAAACCGAGGGATAATGAAATTTTGGGAATTAAGAGAGTATGGCGCTGAATATGAGATGGATATTGAAATATTCGAACCATATTACAATGGTGCTGAAGGCTTCTGGACCTCTTCTTCTTTTGACTGGATCGTGTATTGTTCACATGAAAGCTCTGTGAGTGTTGGTGGATGGTTGCTTGATGAAGTAAAACAAAGTTGGCCTGATTGGGAAAAGTATTTGTGGACAAGTCCGTTTTTTAAATAAATGATTAAACGCAGAACAATTTTTTGCACCTGACTAGTGTTCCGCTGCCGCTCCACACCAGCAGGTGAAAAACACGTTATAGAGATATACAATGAATAATCTATTATGGATATTCTTAATATTATCTTTCTCTGTTATTATTTACATTCGTCATCAAAAGAAAAATGCTCAAAAAGTGCATACTTATTCATACAGAGGATGTATAAGACATTGTTTTTACGGCATCCCAATAATTATTTTGTTATCAATCATTATTTTTTTATTATCTTCCTCAATGGAGATAGCTATAACTCTCGGAATTTATATGCTTTTTTGCTTAACTTCAGGATTGATGATTAATCTTTTTAGAGAATACAGAATTAAAAGAAGTGGGGGAAGGAAAGAAGACTGAAAACGGACATAATGACGCTACATCGGTGCGAACCCATCTAACCCATAGGTAAGCGTTCACGGGCTATTCCCGTTTGTATCAAATCCAGGAAAGGTCGGGCTGTGAACCTCAAAAATAGGAAACAACACAATCCACGAGAAACTGGAATGTAGATCTCTTTCTTAATCGGTAGGTCTCTTTCACCTATCATATAACATGCGGTTTCAAATGGGACCGCTTGTACCTCGCGGCCTGTGAACCGCGGCGTTATGAATGGTACTATGAAAGTAATTAAAAAAATATTTTCTTCACTATATCTTGTTTCACTTATTCTATTAATAATTGGCATCACCGTATTTAGGATTGCCGATGTATATTACGACTTTGAGATTAGTGGAAAACTTGTTGATCCTTTATTTGAGAAATATCCTGTAATTATGTTTGTTTTGGCTGGTTTTGCATTGTTATATTTTTTAATACGAATCGATGACATTTTTAATTATAAGAATAAAGATAATCATGAAGATGAAATAGATTCATAACAAATCGTTTGAGAAATCGACGCGCAAAAAACGCGCGCGTCTCAACTCAACCGTTAGATTTGTGCCGATTATTTTCCAACAATTCCAAATGGCTATAAGGGGGTCTTATGGCGGAAATAGAGGATAGAATATTAAAATTAGAGTCAGAGCTGCACCGAATTTATGGTGGTGTTTCAGTCGCTGTTGTATTACTTTTAGGCTTTTTTGGTTTTGCTAATTTTTATCAAATACCAAAGGCTGCAAAAAATGCTGTTCCTGAATCAGTAAAAAACTACCTTGAATCAGAAGACCCAGGATTAATATCAAGAATAAAAACAGTCGAAGCACAAGCAGCTAATTCAGCAGCAAGCGCTTCAAGTTTTGCAAATGCGACAAAAGAATTTTCTGAAAAAGCAGCAAAACTATTATCAGTAATTCAAGCAGCAACAGGTCCACTCTACATAGATTCAGGAGAGGTAAGTTTGAATAGTACTCAAAATCCTAAAATTATAAATCCGAATGGTTGTGAAGATAATCGTGGAACAATAAATGGTAACGTAGTGTTTAAAAAGGCATTCTCAACACCGCCACAAATTGCTGCTGGAATTACAGAATTTGATATCGAAAGTAATGCAAACAGTCGTGTGTCACTGACAATTGATCAAGTGACTAATTTAGGCTTTTCTTATACTTTCAAGACATGGTGTGATACAAAACTATATTCAGCTACTGCAAAGTGGATAGCAATAGGTCAGTAAAATCTAACATCCGCTTTAACAAAGGACCACATGAGGACATAGGGGTCAGATCTTAATTATTAATTTTTAGCCAGGAAAGCGTTTTAGACATGCGAAAATGTACCGGCAACAACACCCAGGAATGGGGCCCCGATGCGATTTTCGATGTAATGTGCAAGAACTGCGGAAACCCGGTCGAATTCTTCAAGGATGAAATCACCCGGTACTGCCCACGATGCAGGCAGACAGTTTTCAATGACCGTAAGGACTACGGCTGTGGGCAGTGGTGCTCGGCCTCGTCATCCCATACCAGAAACTTTTGCCCAAAGTTCAAACGGTCGAAGGATCGATTTCACGGTCACTTCACATCATAGCAACATCTCCTGCTTTGTATCCGCGGCAAGCTCGCCCACCTCTTTTACGTAAACCTGTGACCATGGTCACATCCTTACTTACCAATATTGCCTATCCTTACATATTTATGGCGGAATTGTTTTTTGTTCAGCGCTAAAGAGACTCTGGTAATTATCCGTAAATACCGGAAATGGAGGAAATGGAATGAAAAACGCAGGCTGGATCCTGTTGGCTGCCATTTTTATATTCGTACCTCCGTATTCCGGTTTATGCCAAACCGATATTGACGTTACCGTATTCTGCGATGACAATTATCCTCCGTACAGCTATGAGGTCGCAGGAGAGGCAGAAGGCATCTATGTCGAAATCCTGAAAAATGCCTTTTCGTTAATGGAAGGTTACAACATCATAATCGAACCGGTTCCCTGGAAGCGAGGCCTGAGATATCTTGAAAAAGGGTATGCTTTTGCCATATTCCCTCCGTATTATCGACCGAAGACAAGACCTTATATGTGGCCTTACTCCGAACCGATTCTGAAGGAAGAGGTGGTTGTGATCTGCAGGAAGGAGACATTGGAACAAATTCAGGCTGACAAGTGGCCGGAGGGCTATTACGGCCTGAAAATTGGGAACAATGCCGGATTCGAACTCGGCGGAGAAAGATTTTTATCCGCTGTAAAAGATGGAAAGATCATCCTCGAAGAGGCAAGGGGAAACAGGATCAATATTCTGAAGCTGGGTCTGGGACGGATAGACTGTTATATTAACGACAGGCTTTCAATTCTATGGGAATTGAAAGAAATGAAGAAAATAGGATTGTACGATGAAGGTGGAAAACATTCGAAGCTTTCGGAAGCTGCCGTGATAAGTCTGGAAAACGGATATCTGGGGTTTTCAAATAAAAACAACAGCGAATTTTATTTCAAGGATGATTTCGTAAATAAATTCAATGCCATTATCGTAGAAATGAAAGAATCCGGGGAAATTGAAGGCATTCTTGATAAATTTACTGAATGACAGACGAAAGTTAAAAAGATCGCAGGATAAGTTTTGCGATCGCTTCACAGTAGCTTCTCCCATATACGTTTAGTCCTTCTGAGTTGCACTCAAGCCGTAGACTTCGGCGTTTGCCAGACACTGACTGATAATACATAGGGCAGGATATTCGAACAGGATCGTTCAGCATTCCAGGCGGTTGTATTCACCTGCGGTTTGAATTACGAATAAGGCGTATCTTTTCATTATATTATCGATTCTTCCTTGAAGTCTGTGACCAAGGTCACATCATTTATTTTCAATATATCCTATTTGGATAATGAACAAAAATATACGCAGGTCCCCCCGATAAGACCGCTATCATCTTTAATGTGTAGTAACCTATTGAATATTTAATTGTCTTCTAACGATACGGACTAGAAATACCGGTCAAAAAGCATGGAGTATGGGTAGACAGACCGGTCTGCGGATTTCCTGCTTGATGGTTGGATTTTCCGTATTATTGCTTTCTGGATAAAACCCACCGCAGAAAATACTATCTCGAATTTCGCAACCGGGAGATGGGAGGAGAGACTATGAAAACACTGAAATTGGCCTGCTGGAACGTGGAATGGATGGCTGACCTATGGCCGAACTTGAAACCCAGCAAGTATCACATGGACCGGCGTAACCACGTGGCCGACGAGATCAATGAGATCGGTGCGGATGTGATGTGCATCGAGGAGGGGACATCAAACCCGGCGGACATGCGCGATTACGTCAACCAGTTCCTTCCGGACTACCGCCTGATCGCGAGACCGGACGGCGAAAGATGGGGTATCGAAGGACGGCAATGGATTTATTTCATCGTCAAGCCCAACGTTGTCGACAATGCCCGGCTGATGTCGATCGATGAATGGTATCAGAAAGCGTCCAGGAAATGGCCCGTGCATTACTGGGGCAACGTCAAGGAATACGAGCATCGCCACTATCGCCTGCCGCAGGTACTGCGGTTCGATTGGGAAGGACAGGAAATTGAAATCGTTGGAGCACACCTCAAATCCAAGATCAATTTCGGAAGTCCTTTCATTCCGGATACCGAGGAATGGAAAAGCGATTTTGTCGAGGACGCCTTGAAGGCCCGGATCAAACTGGCCACGGAGGCGGCCAATATGCGCGAATACTTGGACGGCCGGTTTGCCGAGGAAGCCAACCCGGCCATTTTTCTGATGGGCGATTTCAACGACGGTCCCGGCAAGGAGCGCATCGAACGCGAATTCATGTTTTTCGACCTGATTTCGGTGCTGCAGGGCGACGTGTATTTCAGCAATCGATTCCTGAATCACGCCCTGTTCGATTTCCAGCAGGACCTGCGCTGGTCGACATATTTCAAAGACAAGACCGACCCGGATCGCGATCCCCACATCCTGCTGGATCATATCCTGTTCACCCAGGCGCTGGTCAACGGCGCCCTTCCAGTGCAGGTTCCGGCTGGCGCCGGCAAAGTCGAGCATGTGGTCCACAACCGGGTTAACGCCGGTCTCAGCAAGAAAAAAATTACCAGTGATCACCGGCCGGTTTCGGTTGGGTTGGAGTTGATGGAGTAGGGGGAAAAGAATTCTGAGATATTATCCGGCCAAGGAGATGTTTCAGGTTTTTAAGCACCGCTTAAGAATTGCGGAAGAATCGCATTTTTCAATTGAAAAATTTGTTTCACTGATTCAACTTCAAAGGCTTGTCAATTTGTGGAGGATTTGTAATGTTTTATAAATTTATATCTGCAGAAGATCCTAATTCATTCGAAAAACTTTTAGGACTATTAAAAAAACTATATTTCCCACAAGATGATTACTTGTCTGATAAAAATGAATATGTATCCAAACTGCCTGTATGGACTAAAGATAAAGAACCGAATGATGAAAGAAAAATAATTGAAACGGAAAAAGCATTAATAAGCATTGTCAAGATGTATTGTAATAGAGGGCATGGTGTATACCCATTTATTAAAGATAAAAATTCACCTGAAGAAATGCTAGATTTGCCTCACATTGATCTGTTCCATAGGTTCTTTATTCAAAGACAATGGAATAAACCTTACTCTAATCCTTATGAGTCCCGTTTAAATCTTTTCAATCTTCACCCCGATATAGAAAATTTGGATATTAATTATTCTAAAAACTATCGCAATTTTAACCATTTTGTTAATGTTGTAGCGGTATTGGCACGATTAATACATTATTTTAAAGATTGGAAGAAGTTAAGTAGAATGATTGAATCAAAACTTTATGATGATGATGAACCTCCAGATAATAACAAAACACTCAGAATCGATTATCAAAAGGTTTGTTATAGTAATAGGCCTTGTAAAAGAACTTTTATTCTTATGCTGGCAGGATTCTATCATGATATTGGAAAAACAGTTTTAGATCCAAGGCACGGTATGGAAGGAGCCATTCTAATTTCTGATCAAACCACTACATCACAGCTAAAATATCGCAATATCTTACAAAAATATGATCAATCCTTAACCTTTAGCAGGGATGACTTGCTATTTATATCAAATTTGATTTTATATCATGATCAATACGGAACTCTTGGGACAGGAGAGGATGGCTATTTAAGATTGGTTGATATTATTGATTATTTCAAAACTTTTACAATTTCAGACAAGCGAGATAGATCATCTCAAGTTCCTTGTACTCAACGATATTTGTTTGATCTATGGGTGTTAAACGTTGCCGATATACTAGCAACGAAAATAGGTAAGTTTGTAGCACAGGATGAGTATTGGATTGATAGGAAAAAATCCGATCAGATTCTAAAAAAATTTTTTAAAAAAGATCCAGTGGCTCATAATCTAATACATGATTTAAAATTAACTTTTAGACTGTTGGGGACACATGTTTATAGAGATAATAAACCTAAACAGCATCTGGGCGATACTTCAAAAATAAAAGAAAGAGCATATTTATTATCTAAAGATCATTTTATAGAAAGAGTAAGAAGGCTAATTACTGCGAGTATAAGCCGTGCATTATTGCCAAAATCTGAATTTTTTAGAATGGAGATACTTCAAACTGAAATCGAAAAGAAATTATTAGCTCGTTCATGGGACAGCACTATTATTAGATCAATACAATCAGTTAGCGACTTACAAGAGTTCTGCAGAAGGTTTTCTCTTATTGGGAAAATGGATTATTCTTTAGGCTTTTTTGAAAAAATAGCAAGGAGAGCTCTCTATTTGATCGAGCGTGAAATTATTGATAATGAAGTGATTCTAACATTTATAAATCGCCCAATAGATTTAAGAGATGAAGATTTCGATGAAATTCGTGTACAAATGGTCAAGGACAAATATGGAAGAAAAGTTAATAGTGTTAATATAGTTGATTGGATCGTATTATCAGAGAATTCATTAAAATTAATTTTTGACAAAGACTTGGATTTGGTAAACGGTGCAAATACTACAAATTATGGTTTGATATATAATGATTCAATATTTCCTGCAGACAACGCCTATATCGCATTTGGAGATAGAACAGGGTGGATAAGAGGTCGACAAGAAAAATGTCTCGATGAGGATTATTTATATGAGATAAATTCCCAATTTTTTATTGATAACTTTTCTGCAACAACAATTAAGATTTTGCAGCACCTTCTTTTTCGAGAAGAAATTATGAATAGCCAACGGGATATAGAATTTGTGGATTCTAATAATGGACTTACTGAAACAAAGATTGACAAAATCATATCTCATGTCGGACCTTTTCAGGCAAATAAGGCTATTCAGATGACGATGCAGACAATTTATTTATTTTAAAAAATTGTCAAGTATCAAAGTGTCAAAAGCCCATGTCCGTTTCATTGACGTGTAATATGGGTGTTAGCTGTTTTACATACCTTTCAACAATTTTCTAAAAAAGTGGATACGGAGCTTGTTATCTTCATCATCCCTGAAAGCAACTACGAGTTTTTTTCTCATGATAACTTTTACAGTTTCAACATTGTAAATGCCCTTTCTCGCTGCAAGGTACATCATGACTGTCGGGTCAGTGATCGCTGCTTGGTGCCGCCCGATTGCAAGTTTTTTCAGAAGTGAAACTTCATTTGGTGCTTTTTCTGTATGGTTCGGATATTTTTTTACCGCGTCATCTATAACTTTGGGATAAGTATAAGTCTGGACAATGCCGACTATATAGTTTTTAAACAAATCATCAATACTCTCGAAACGTACACTGCTTTCGGTATTTTTCAGTATACCAATTTCGGACCAGTCAACCGCCGGCGATGCCGTAAACCCCTCATATACCTCCTCGGGCCATGCAGGGAAATAGCCGACATATTCTTTGTTTTTTGCTACAATCTTCGCCCTTTTCCACGGATAGAATTCCACTAAAAGATTGATGTTTTCTTTTTTTAAAAGAACCCTGAGTTTCTGAATGGAATTTCCCTGGGTCGCCATTTCGGCATCTGAATAGGGTGCCCAGTTCAGGGAAGCAATCTTCCATGTTTCTTCTGCATGTGAGTTGGCTGCGAATATCATCACAACAAATATTGCAGTCGCGAGTATCTTAAACATCTGTCCTTTTCCTGCCTGTTTCAAGCCAACTAATTGTAAAGTCATGTATATTACCAGATTCGGAGAAAAAGCGCTGGTTGAGTTAAAATACAACTCTTACGAACTAAGAATATCTGAAATTCCGACTTCCTGTCAAATACCCGCCAAATAGGTTCGCACTCCCCTGAATTACCTGACGAAAAAGCCACCCGAAAATGAAGGTGGCTTTTTTGCATTAATTCCCTGATTGTTCGTGGATTTACAGGGTTTCGAATCCTGCCCGCCGACCCGTGGTTCGTCGGCAGCCGGCAGCAAGCCCGTCACAACCGCCCGAGATCGATCTCTTTCCGGAAACATCCGACCGCCTCCCGGACATCTCCAGGATTCATTCCCGTCAAATCGATTTTTTTCCGGATTCAACCCGAACGCTTTGACCAGGGACATGCAATCCTCGCGCATCAGCGCCGCGGTCCCTGCGTCATCTTCGAATGAATGGATCAGCGCCCCGATTCCCATTTCAACAGCGGTCAGATAGGCCGTTTCCTGATCAGGTAGGTTGTCGATGTAGTCGAGATTTTTTTCCGAAAGCGCCGGGTCCCGTTTTCCGATCCGGTATCCAAGATTCCTGGTTGCGATTTCATCGACGGTTTCAATGACCGTCGGTTTGACCGTATCCTTTTTTCCGCAACCAATCAGCGCAGTGCTTCCCATGGCCAGCACGGCAACCAGAATCAGCACGGATAAAACAGACAATAAAGAGAATGATCCAAGCAACCGCAAGACTGAAAAACGACAACTTTCCTATGATGAGCGAAGGGAACTAAACGATCGGCTTGCAAAAGCAAAGGACTATCTTGAAAAAGTTAAATCAGCACGACCATCGTCATTCGCGGCAGAAGCCCTCCAAGCAAATCTCGGTTCTCTTCGAGGAGGTGGTGGTGGCCCTGTGTCATGGGAACAGATGAAACAGATCAAAGTCAGTCAAGCCGAGGCTCGTGTAAAGAGTATTGAAAAAAAACTTGAATAACACAATTTTTGAACGCCCCATGGCCACACAACAAAAAAAGCCACCTGCAAATGAAGGTGGCTTCTGGATTTAAATCGTAAGAAATTAACGTTTTAACGAACGACCAACAAATTTTCTATACCATTTCCAGATCAACAGGGTCGGCTGAAGGACTCAAGGATACATTAAAATTCAGGTTCTCTTTTCTAAGGCTATCCTGCAGCGCCAATTTTACCCAGAACATTTCGGGCTCTCCGATGACCCGTGCGATCCTGGCCGCCCGCTTTGGCGTGGGGATCCGCCGGCCTTTTTCGATGTCGCAAAGGCTTTGCGCGGAAATCCCGATTTTCCTTGCCATGCCGGACTGGCTGATTTCTTCACCTATGCGGTAGCTTTCCAGGGCCTCTCCAAATGTCAGGGGGCCATGCTCCTTTTCAAAATCGTTCAGCCCGTATTTTTGATTAGTATTCATGTTTGTTCACCTCTAACACGGTTACGATATTGATCTCTCCATCAGGCAACTCGAAATAAAACAGTCGATATGCCTTTGATAAACGAACCGATCTTTGGCCGGACCGGTCACCGACGAGGGGTTCGTCGTGAAAGCCTTTAATTTTTCGAACTTCGACAAGACCGACATCCTCAACAAGCAGGGCCCACCTTTGGAAGCTTTTCACGATGTGTTTCGGGACCTTTCTCAGGTCTTTCAGGGCCCTTTTCGAGATGTTGATCTGGTCTCTCATGGGTTCTAAAATACGTCAATATGACGTATTAATCAAGAAAAAAAACAAGCCTTGAGGCGGGTAACCCGTTTCGGACGCTCCAAGGCCTCGCAACGACAAAAGCCACCCGCAAATAAAGGTGGCTTTTGTAATTTTATGGTAGGAAGTTAGCGCTTTAACATAGACAAGATGTTTTGGAGGGAGCCCGTCGAGGTTGCGCCGGCAGCCGTCTCTTTATCCTTCGACCGCTTGTGCACGGTGACGCCCAGAACGGAAAGGGCCACACCCCATAGCATGCTGGTATTGGCCATCATGGTCCCCAGGGCCGTCAGGATCTCGCCCAACTTGTCCGGGCTTTTCACCACAACGATGATCACCGCGGTAACCAGGCCGGCGAACGTGACGAACCAGGAAATCGCCACCATGTAGCCAAACGTCGCCCGCCAGCGAGAATTGTATTTGTCCGTGGAGGAAAGCTCCGCCCGGATCGTGGCGTTAACGATCTCCAGTTGGGTGTTGTCCGCTTCGCGCATCGCGAGCGTGTGATCGAGCATCTTTTCCTTGAACTGAGCCGCCAATGCAGGATCTTTGATCACGCCGTCAACCGCCCCCTGGGGATCGTCGATGCCGGTGATGTCCCGGGCGATCTTGACCACGCCCGCCGCTTTTTCCTCCGCGTCCTTGCCCCTGAAAAGACCGATAATGCCCGGCACCACCTTGGCCAGACCCATGGCCGCTGTTATGATTGAAATCGGTTCCACGTCTCCCCCCTCTATTACCTGTTGTCCCACCTGGCCTTGTTGGGCCTGACGTCGATATGGGTACGCCCGTTGTAACGCCCGATCCCGTAGCAGTCAGGATATAAGTCCTCGAGGAAATTGGCGACTGTGTCGGCATCGACTCCATCGACCCTGAAATCAGCAGCCTTGCCCTGCAGGTGCATCGAACCGGAACTCCCGCCCTCGGCCCGGTTGTGGGCCTCGCAGCGGCAACCCGAATTGATCTTGACTTTCCGGTCTCCGAATTCTGTCCGGAGGTCCTCAAGCACCCGGATCAATTCCGCGTCCACGGTGTCAAATCCGCAGCCGCACTGGCAGGCGAATTCATGCCTGAAAAAATGTTCCGATAGCTGACCGATTTTCATATTTCACCCCACTAGAAATTTAATGATTACCGATAACGCCGTGACAAAGACGGCGCCCCAGATGTATTTGACCTGGTTCCTGGGGCAGCTGGCCTGGTGTTGCTGCATCGTCGGGATGACGCCGTTTCCAGAGAAATAAAGATCGAACTTTTTCCAGAGGCCGTTGACCTGGGTTTGCAGGTTGACGATCTTTTCATCCTGCACCGCGATTGCGGTAACTGCTCTCTCGATCTGATCCAGCCGCTTGTTTTGTTCTTCAAGTTTTTCGAGGACTCTGTCGATATCCGTCATCGTAAAACCTTCCGCCCGATCATTGGCTTCCGGGCGTTTCCTTCAATGTTACGATTAATTCGTCAGCGGGTTCGCCAAGGTCGGCAACCGTTTTCAGTAAATTTTCAATGGCAACCTCAAAATCCTCATCGCG